>Ga0210385_10000354_pt1 | contig 36311 bp, 26 predicted proteins | sample IncBWH26OmetaG_FD_160107 | JGI IMG/M metagenome (GOLD analysis project Ga0210385, IMG submission 160107) | Forest soil microbial communities from Barre Woods Harvard Forest LTER site, Petersham, Massachusetts, United States - Inc-BW-H-26-O ...
GCGGCAGTAACAACGGCACGGGAGCGGGCGGTGCGGGTGGCAACGCCACGTCTGCGCTGAGTTTCACGGATGGTGGCACGACCAAGGCTACCTCGGTCGGAGTCACTGCGAATGCTTCCGGCGGAATTGGCGGCGGCAATTACTCCGGCACCGGCGGCCTCGGTGGCAACGCCACCGCGGGCAGCACCGCCTCGGGAGTCGGTACGGTCTCAAGCGCAGCGCACGCCACCGGCGGTAGCGGCGGCGGCAACAACAACGGCCCGGGCGGGGGCAGTGGCAGTGCAGGCGGCACTGCAACCATCACAACGGTGACTGCCAATACCACCAGTGCCACTGCCGTGGCTACCGCCTCTGGTTATGCCAACGGCGGCCAGGGCGGGCGCGCCTTCGGCACCGGCAAGACGGCGGGTACGGGCGGCACCGCGACCACGGGTGCGGTGTCTGCCACAGGATTCAGCACCACGGTGACGGCCGACCAGACCGGTGGTAGCGGCGGCCGGGGCTATTCGAGCGCCACCGGCGGCGCCGGAGCCTCAAGCACCCTCACGAATGATGTGAGCGTCAGTTCCGGCGGCGGAATCGAGCGACTTCATCAGAACGCGATCGGCGGCACCGGTGGGTACAGCGGCGGCGGGACCGGTGGCGCCGGCGGCGGCGGTACCAGCAGCCTGACGTTCAATGATTACACGGCCAACACCACCCGATCGTCGAGCGTGAATGGCTATGCGACCGGCCAAGGTGGCGCGGGCGGTGGCAGTGCCAGCGCTGCGGGTGGCGCCGGTGGCGCCGGGGCGGTGACCATTGCGATGACGGGCGCTGAATACACTTATGCCCGAGGAACGGTCGTGGGCGGCGCGGGTGGCACCGCCACCAATGGAACCACCGGTGGGCAAGGCGGCAATGCCTCAGGCAGCTCGACTGCCACCAGCATGACCACCGGCGCATTCAACACGCGGGAATATCTGACCCTGAGTGCTGGCGCGAGCGGCGTCAGCGGCGCCGGCAATGGAGTGGCCGGCGGTTCGGTGACCAGCGGTTCGGCCACGGCCACCGAGGCGACCGCCACGGGCGGGCACGCCTATTCGAACCTCACCGCCTCGGGCGGTGCGGGCGGCGGCGTGGACGGCGCCGGCGCCACCGCGGGCGCCGGCGGCACGGTGGGTTCGCTCTCCTCCACAGCCTACGGCTTTTCCGCCACTGCGAATCTGACCGCCACAGGCGGTGCGGGCGGCACGGGCAGCGGAACCGGATCCACCGGCGGCGCTGGTGCAGCGGTCAGCCTCAACAATGCGGTCAGCGGCAAGTCCCGCGGTGGCACCATTACGCTGGGCCAGACCGCCGATGGCGGTGGCGGTGGCAGTAACAACGGCACGGGAGCGGGCGGTGCGGGTGGCAGCGCCACTTCCGTGCTGAGTTTCACGGACAGTGGCACGACCAAGGCCACCTCGGTCGGAGTCACTGCGAATGCCACGGGCGGCAGCGGCGGCGGCACTTACGCCGGCACGGGCGGCCTCGGTGGCAACGCCAGCGCGGGCAGCACCGCCTCGGGAGTCGGTGCGGTCTCAAGCGCAGCGCACGCCACCGGCGGTAGCGGCGGCGGCAACAATAACGGCACGGGCGGGGGCAGCGGCAATACCGGTGGCAATGCGACCACCACTGCGGTAAGCGCCAGCACCACCAGCGCCACTGCGACAGCAGGTGCTGGTGGCTATGCCGTCGGTGGCCAGGGCGGCCGCGCCTTCGGCACGGGCAAGACCGGCGGCGCGGGCGGTTCGGCCTCGATCACCAGTGTGAGTGCCAGCGGCTTCAATGCGACGGCCACGGCCGGCGTAACCGGCGGCGCCGGAGGTCAGGGGTATGCGGGAGCATCGGGCGGCGCGGGTGGCACTGCAACGATCGGCAATGTTGTCAGCGGTGTCACAACCGGCGGCACCCTGACGCTGGAGGACACCGCGACGGGCGGCGCGGGCGGCTTCGGCCGCGGTGGCGCGGCGGGTGCGGCCGGTGCAGGCTCCGCCAGCCTGACCTTGAATGACCTGGACAATGCGACCAAGGCCACGCAGATCACGACCCGCGTGAACGCCACCGGTGGCGCAGGCGGCGCCAGCTATACGCAGGGCGCCGTCGGCGGCGCTGCGACCACATATCAGAACATCACCGGCTTGCAGGCCATCGACGCGCGCGGCTCTGCCATCGGCGGCTCCGGCGGCGCCGCCAATGTCAGCGGCAATGGCGCGACCGGCGGAGCCGCGACCGCGACCGCATTGGCGACCAGCGCCTCAACAGGTTCTCCCCAGCTGCACGGCTACGCGTACGCCACCGGCGGTAACGGCGGCACCGCTGCCGCAGGTAATGGTGGCAACGGCGGTGCAGCGACGAATAGCACGGGCTCGGCCAAAGGACCCAACGCGACCGGCGGTCGCGCGTATGGATATGTTCGACAGGACGGCGGCGCGGGCGGGTCCGGCTCGGGCACGGGTAACAGCGGCGGCAACGGCGGCGCGGTCAGCGGAGCCACCGCCTACGCCTTCGGCAATTATTCACGCGCCGTCATCAAGCAAACCGGTGGCGCAGGCGGTTACGGATCGAACGGAGCCGCGGGCGGTGCGGGTGCCTCGAGCACGCTGACGAATGCGCTAGGTGGTGCCACTACGGGAGGTCAGTGGGTCGGGGTGGAGGATGCCACCGGCGGCGCTGGCGGCAATTCTTCGTCCGGCACGGGAGGTGCGGCGGGAAATGCCAGCGCCTCCCTGGCGTTCAACGATCTGGGGCATGCGGTCAACGCATCCTCAGTCTACGACATCACTACTGCGGTCGGTGGCACCGGCGTGTGGTCGCAGGATGGCAATGGCGTTGCAGGTGGGACGGCCTATGCAAAGACCAGCTCCATCGGTGCGAATGCGACGACCGCGCGGGGCCATGCGACGGGCGGTGCGGGCGGTGCGGGCCGCACGGCCGGCACTGGTGGCGCGGGCGGAGCGGCCACAGTTGGCGCCATCACCGCTAGCAGCACTTCCACGACATCGGGCATTTCGAGTACCGCGGACGCGTACGCAACAGGCGGAGGCGGAGGTCGGAGCTATGGAACCGGCCATACCGGTGGTGCAGGTGGCACCGCCAACCTGACTGGGATGATCAGCGCGACCGGTCCGTCGGCCACGGCGGGGGCCTATGAAACCGGGGGAGCCGGCGGCTATGGCAGCTCCGGCGCGGCCGGAGGCAATGCCGCCTCGGCGTCGATCACCAATCTGGTCACGGGCACGGCGAGCGGTCCGTTGACACTGCGGCAGTACGCGGCGGGCGGTGCAGGTGGCACCTCGAATCAGGCGGCCGGTGGTAATGGCGGCACGGCCAGTTCCGCATTGACCTTCAACGATGTGACCACCAATGCCGGCCGCTCGAACAATCTCAACGCCCAATCCACGGCGGCCGGCGGCGCCGGCGGCGGGGGCACGACATCCGGCACGGCCGGTACTGCCACAGCGTCGGTCAATATTACCGGCGCCCAGACGGTGGACGGGATCGCCACCGCTCGCGGTGGCGCCGGCGGGGTGGCCGCCAGCGCAGCGGGCAATGGCGGCGCGGGCGCGACGGCCTCCGCATCCAGCATTTCTACGAGCACCAGCAACAATGCACTTGACTCGTACGCTTCCAGTCGCGCCAGCGGTGGCGCCGGCGGGAGTGGATCGAGCTCGGGCGGCAGCGGCGGTGCCGGGGGTGCCGTCACCGGCGCTTCTTCCTCCCAATCCGAAAGCTCGGGCACCGGCGGCAGGTCCTACGCCTACAGTCTGGCGACGGGCGGCGCGGGCGGCCGTGGCTTTGGCAGTGGCCACAGCGGCGGCAACGGTGGCAGTGCCACGGGCGTCACGGCGGCGGCATCCGGATTTGCCGCGCGTGCGGGAGTGGCCGTGACGGGCGGTGCGGGCGGCCGCGGCTATAGCGGCGCCGCGGGCGGTGCGGGCGGCACGGTCACTTTGACCAATGCCGTGAGTGCGGTTACTCAAGGCGGCTATGAGCGACTGCTGCAGAATGCGACGGGCGGCGCCGGTGGCTACGGCAGCGGCGCTGCCGGCGGCGCGGGCGGTGGCGCGACATCGTCCTTGAACTCGAATGACACCTTGAACGCCACGGCGGCCAACGGGGTCAGATCGTATGAGTCGGTCGGCGGTGGCACCGGCGGCAGTTCATCCAGCGCGGGTGGTGTGGGTGGCAGTGCCACGGCCTATGACGCCTCGAAGAGCCTCAATGCCAGCTATGTGCGGGCATTTTCCACCGGCGGTGGCGGCGGTGCCGGAGGCACGACCGGCCTTGGCGGTGCGGCGCAGTCGACCACCATCGCCACCTCCACGAGCCTGGCATCTACCGCGACCGCCGAGGCGGTTTCGAACGCAACCGCCGGCCTGAATGGCAGCAACACGGTGCGGGCCGGGGCGACGGCGTCCGCGACCGCTATCACCGCCAATGGCCAGAATGCAGAGGCGCTCGCCGGTTCGGTGGGCGGCACGGACAATCTGACCGCGACGGCCACCACGGCGGGCGACAATGTGTTGCGCAGCCTGACCACCATCGCGCAGACCACGGGCACGGGCAACACCCAGACGATGAACGCTGCCGCGCAATCCAACATGAGCGGCAGTTTCCCAGGATTCGCCAGTTCCCCCTACAACGCCTACTCATACATTGACGGCATGCCGAGCGTCGGCGAGGTGACCTCGATTGTGTCAGGCGAGTCGGCGGTCAATGCCGCGCTCGGTACATCGACCCCGGCAGTGGATTTCGCCGATGGGGTGCAAGGCGCCCAGTTCGGAGGCAGTTCCACCGGAACGCAGACCTACACCACGACTGCCAACTACACCATCGACACCTCGAGCCTTAGCGGCAATCTCGTTCTCGGTCTCATTGCGCCCACGCCCTCCAGCTCCGGTCTGACCAACGCGGTGCTGACCGTCAAGGTGAACGGCGTCACCGAATCAACGATCACGGCCACCAGCGAAAGCCAGGCGACCACCGACTTCAGCGATATAGCACTGACCATCCCCGGTGTTACAGCGTCGCCCAATCTTCAGGTATCGGTCACCTTGACCGAGACACTCAGCGGTGCGGGCAGCGCATTCGGCATCGAATACCTGTTCGGCGATACCAATGGCCAGGGTCCGCCGGTCATCAACGCGCCCCTGACCGCGGATGCGCGACAGAATGTGTCGACCGCGATCTCGGGTCTGAGCCTGGTTGAATCCGGCGCCACCGCTTCGGAGCAGTTCACCGTAACGGTCGCCGACACCAATGGGCTTCTGGGCGTTACCAAATCCGGCAGCGCCGTGATTACGGCAAACAACTCAACCTCCGTGACGATCCAGGGCGACCTGGCGGATGTGAGCGCGACCCTGGCGAGCCTCAGGGTCACGGACGGCACGACTCCCGGTGACACGATTGTATTGAGCGCCAGCGATGCCAACGGGCAGCAGGCCGTGCAGCAGAGCATCGCCTTGTCGGTCGCCGGTTCGCTTGGCATCACGGCGCCCGCCAGCGAGAGCGTGTCGCAGGGTCATACCACCGCCCTCACCGGTATTTCCCTGACCGAGGCCGGTGCCTACAAGGGCGAGACCTTTACGGCCACTCTTACCGATACCAACGGCTTGCTGGCGGCGACCGGCGAAGACGGTGGCGTGGTGGGCGGGTCGGGCACTACCACCCTGACCATCAGCGGCTCATTGGCGGGCGTCAACGCGACGCTGGCAACTTTGACCGACGACAATCCCACCGCCAACGCCGACACGCTGGTCATCAATGCGACCGACAACCTCGGTGGTACGGGAGGCACCGCCGGACCCACCGACGTTGCCCTCGTCGTGACCGGCTCGCCGGTCATCTCGGCGCCGGCGACGGCGACCATCGGGGTGGGCGAGCCCAGCCCCGTCAAGACCGTGAGCATCAGTGAGACCGGCGCGCAAGCCGGCGAAACATTCACCGTCACGCTGAGCGACAGTGCGGGTCAGTTGTCGGCCACGGCGCAGAATGCCGCGACCGTCACTGGGGCGGGAACGAATTCCCTCAAGATCGTTGGCTCCTTGGCCGACGTCAATCTCACCCTGACGACACTGGCGGATACCGACCAGAGTTCCGCTGCCGACACCATTACCGTCAATGCCAGCGACAGCCTGGGTGGAACGGCCGGCGCGCAGCAGATCGCCATGACGATCAATGGCAAGCCGCAGCTCTCCCTGGACGGCACGCAGACCATCACCGCGAACAAACCCGTGGCCGTCAATATCGGCTCGGTCTTCGAGTCGGGCAATACCACCGGTGAAACGTTCACGGTCACCCTGAGCGACACTCACGGACTGCTGACCGTCAACACCTCCGGTGGCGCGGGCGCGGCCAACAACGACACGACGGACGTGACGATCACCGGGACGCGGCCGCAGGTCAACGCCGCGCTGGTCAGCATTACCGATGACAATGCAACGGTCGGATCCGACGCGATCGCGGTCACCGCCACCGACAGTTTTGGCAACAGTGCGGCGGCCGGCAGCCTGGTGCCTATCACGGTCATCAGCGGCCCCAGCATCACAGCGCCGACCAACCTCACCTTGGGCGTTGGTCACTCCGCCCCCGTCAGCGGCGTCAGCATCGCTGAGTCGGGCGCTCAGGCGGGCGAGACCTTCACGGTGGTATTGAATGACACCAACGGCGCGCTGAGCGCCACGCAGTCCGGAGCCGACTCGGTTACCTCCGCCAATGGCGGAAAGCAGATCACGATCACGGGCGCGCTCACGGACGTCAACGCAAGCCTGGCGACTCTGGCGGATCTGGATTCGGCGGCGGGTTCCGACAACATCAGCGTCAATGCCACCGACAGCATCGGTGGCTCCGCAGCCACGAAGAACATCACAGTCACGGTCAACAACATCCCGGTGCTCACTGTGCCGGCATCGGAGACCACGGGTGTCGGTAAGAGCGACGCCCTGGCGGGTTTGAGCGTGGGAGAGGCCGGCAGCCCGGGATCCCCGGAAACCTTCACGGTAGTGGTGTCGGACACCGCGGGAACCCTATCCGCGGCCCTCTCCGGTACCGACTCGGTGGTCGCCAGCAACGGCGGCAAGACGCTGACCATCAGCGGCGCGATCGGGGATGTGAATGCCTCACTCGCCGGCCTGCACGACACCGAGCCCACCACCGGTGCCCCCGCGGACACGCTGACGGTGAATGCGACCGACAGCTTCGGAAACTCGGCGATACAGCAGACTTCCGCGATCACGGTGAACGGTGTGCCGACCGTGACCGCACCGGCCTCGGCGGCTGTCGCCCTGGGGACGGCGACGGCGGTCAATGGCGTGAGTGTCACCGAAAGCGGCAACATCAGCAGCACCGGGGCGCCCACGGTCACGGTGACATTGGCTGACTCTCATGGCCTGCTGAGTGTCGGCAGCGCCGGCGGCACGGTCACCGGCCAAGGCACCACGACCCTCACGATCACGGGCAGCTTCGCGGTGGTCAACAGCGACCTGACCACGCTGACCGACTCTGACGCGACGTCCGGTGCCGATACCATATCGGTCAATGCCACGGACAGCCTGGGCAATGCGGCTGCGCCAGCCTCGATCGCGGTAACGGCGGGTCATACCCCTGTCATCACAGTGCCCGGATCTCCGGTTGTGATCGGTGACGGCAAGACTGACCCAATCGCAGGCATCAGCCTGTCAGAGGTCGGTTCGACGGGCACCGAAACCTTCAATGTGACATTGACGGATTCGACCGGCGCGCTGTCGATCGGCAATGCCAATGGCGCGACGGTAGGGGGTTCGGCAACAGATCTGACGCTGTCGGGCACCCTGGTGCAGGTGAATGCGGCCCTTGCGACCTTGCTGGACACCGACAGCACGCCCGGATCGGACACGATTGTCGTCAACGCCACTGACAGCTTCGGTGGCACGGCCGCCGCCGAATCGGCAGGCGTGACCATCAATGGATTGCCCATCGTTCACGTTCCAGGATCGCAGGCGCTTGCCCTCGGGGTAACGACCGCCATCACCGGCGTCTCGATTTCAGAGACCGGCACCACCGGTGCTCCGGAGACATTCACGGCGGTGGTGAGCGATACCAATGGCACGCTCAGTGTCACGGCCAATGGCGCGACGGTAACGGGCAATGCCAGCAAGTCCGTGACCATCAATGGCACCCTGACGCAGGTTGACGCAGCCTTGTCCTCCCTGACGGACAACGATGCGACAGCCGGTGCGGACAGCATCACGGTGAACGGCTCGGACAGCTTCGGCAATGCGGCCACTCAGCAGAGCATCGCGGTCAATGTGGCCAGCGGCCTGTCGATCACGGTGCCGGGTGCGCAGGTGATCGGGGTGGGCAAGCCCACGGCGGTGAGCGGTGTGGCGTTGTCGGACTCCAACACGGTGGGGGGTGAGACCTTCACCGCGGTGGTGAGTGACACCAACGGGGATCTGAGCTTCACCGCAGGCAGCGCGACGGTGACGGCCAACGGCTCCACCTCGGTGACGATCAGCGGCAGCTTCGCGGCCGTGAATGCGGCTTTGGCCACGATGTCGGATACCGACGGCACGGCCAGCCCCGACACCATCAAGGTGAATGCCACCGACTCGCAGGGTGAGACGGCGACCCAGCAGACCATCGGGGTGACGGTCACCGGATTGCCGGTGATCACGGCCCCGGCCAGCGCCACGGTACTGCAGGGCAATGCCACCGGCATCAGCGGGATCAGCGTGGCTGAGACCAGCAATGTCGCCGGTGAGACCTTCACGGCGACGCTGACCGACACCAATGGAGTGTTGAGCGCGACGGGTGGTACCTCCAGCAATGGTGGTCACACCGTCACGATCACCGGCGCGACCCTGGCGGCCCTGAACACCGACCTGGCATCGCTGAGCGATACGGATGCCAGCTCGGCGGCTGATTCGATCTCGGTGAATGTCACCGACAGCTTCGGCAACACCGCGACCAAGAACATCACCGTGGCGGTCACGGCGCTGCAGCCGGTGATCACGGCCCCGGCCAGTGCCACGGTACTGCAAGGCAATGCGAGCGGCATCAGTGGGATCAGCGTGGCTGAGACCAGCACTGTCGCCGGCGAGACCTTCACCGCGACGCTGACCGACACCAACGGAGTGTTGAGCGCGACGGGTGGTACCTCCAGCAATGGTGGTCACACCGTCACGATCACCGGAGCGACCCTGGCGGCACTGAACACCGACCTGGCATCGCTGAGTGATACGGATGCCAGCTCGGCGGCTGATTCGATCTCGGTGAATGTCACCGACAGCTTCGGCAATGCGGCGGCGACCAAGAACATTACAGTAGCCGTCACGGCGCTGCAGCCGGTGATCACGGCCCCGGCCAGTGCCACAGTCCAGCAGAGCAGTGCCACCGCAGTCACGGGGGTCAGCCTCGCTGAGACCAGCAATGTTAGCGGTGAAACCTTCACCACGACGCTGACGGATACCAATGGCATCCTGAGTGTCACGGCCGGTGGAGCGACTGTGACGGGTAATGCCAGCAAGTCGGTGACGATCAGCGGCTCACTGACGCAGGTTGATGCGGCGCTGGCCTCCCTGTCCGATAACGACGCGACAGCCGGTGCGGACAGCATCACGGTGAACGGTTCGGACAGCTTCGGCAACACGGCGGCCCCCAAGTCCATTGCCGTGACGGTCGCACCGTCTGGCGTGGTGGGTTGGGCGGCGCCGGTGAGCGGCAATTGGAACACCGCCGGCAATTGGAATCCGAAGGTGGTTCCCGGCTCCGCGGTACAGGCGGTCATCGCCGTCGCGGGCACCTACACGGTGACGAGCTCGCAGGCCAACACCGTGGGCAGCCTGAACCTGAGCAACAGCAATGCGACGCTGGCCATCACCAACAGCAGCACGTTCACCATCAACGACCAGCCCGCGAGCACCAATGCCGGCACGATTGCAGTCGGCGATGGCAGTACGCTGGACCTGGCCGCCGGTGGCTTTGCCAACTCGGGCACGATCGCGCTGGGCTCCCTCACCCATGCCACGGGACTGGGAATCTCCGGCAGCGTGACGCTCAGTGGCGGAGGCCAGATCACCCTGGCGAATGCCGACAGCAGCGTCCTCGGGGTGGCCGCGGGCGCGAGCCTGACGAATGCCAACGACACGATTTCCGGTGCGGGGACGGTCGGTAACGCGAATCTCACGTTGACCAACGGCGGAACCATTCAGGCCTCGGGCGGCGCACTGACTGTCAATACCGGGACCAATACCATCAACAACAACGGCGTGATGGAGACCGGTGCCGGTGCCACCATGGTCGTGGCGAGTGCCGTGAGCGGCACGGGCAGCGATCAGATCTCAGGCGGCAGCACCATGGAGTTCAAGACCTCGGTGGGCGCTCAGCAGAGTGTGAGCTTCAGCGGCACCGGCGACACTTTGAAGCTGGACCTGGCACAGGACTTCGCGGGGACCCTGCAGGGCATGGCCGCCCCCAGTTCCACCAGCTTCGATGCCGTGGATCTGGGCAACTTCAAGTTCGCCTACACCAGCATCACGAGTGTTACGCAACAGGATGGCGGCGCGGCAGGCACCTACACGGATGTGACGCTGACCGACTCGGCCGATCACCTCACGGTGACCTTGCAGCTGCTGAACCAGACCGCCGGTGAGTTTGGCGCCAGTGCCAGCGATTACTCGCTGACCTCTGACCGGAACTGGATACCGGGCACGGACTTCAGCGTGAATCATTTGGCCGGAACGCCGAACACGGGCATCGGTCATTAGTGTCCCGGAGACTCGCGGCTTGCCCTGACCCGGCACGCCGCGAGTGGGCAGCTCCTTATAAGGAGTCGGGCACCATCCGGCTCAGCTGGCTCTCGATCCAGGCCTGCGCCTCGGCATTGATATCGCGCGGATCCCGACCGGTGGCCGTGATCGGCGGCCCGATGACGACCCGAACCGTTCCCGGCTTCTTCAACAAGCCCCGGCGGGGCCAGAAGTAACCGGCGTTATGCGCCACCGGGATGATGAGCTTGCCGGTCTGCGACGCCAGCAATGCGCCGCTGACTCCGTAGCGGCGCGTCTGACCTGCCGGCATGCGCGTCCCCTCCGGGAACATCACCACCCAGTCGCCTTCCTGCAGCCGCTGCGCGCCCTGCTCGATGACCTGGCTCACGGCGTTGTGTCCGGCGCCGCGGTCGATCGCGATCGCATGCAGCAGCCGGATGCTCCAGCCGACGAAGGGCAGCCATAGAAGCTCGCGCTTCAATACCCACACCTGCCGCGGAAATACCACCCCGATGGCCAGGGTCTCCCAGGTCGATGCGTGTTTCCACAAGGCGATGTGATTGTCGGCGGGGATGTGTTCGCGGCCCTCGACGGTGTAGTCCAGCCGGCACAGCCACTTCAATAGTCTCAGCAGTACGACGGCCCAGACTCGGGCCAGGGCAGCCCGCCGCGGGAAGGGCAGGCAGACGGCCATGAGGACAAAGGCGATGGAGTACAGGAAGGTCCAGATAAATAAGAGAAGAGTGAAGATAAGGGAGCCCAGCAGCTGCATGGGCGCGAAGTATAGCGATGTCGTCAGTTTGAGCTGCAACCTAATGATTTTCGCCCGATTGCACCGTCGTGCGGCACTGCGATCGCACCGAAAGCAGGCAATTGGCGTTTCGGCAACGGAGAGTCTGTTTTAGGGTACCGGTCGTGCCCTGTTTCGGAGCGTGAGCTTTTCAATTCGCCCCAATATAGTGCACAATTGGTGTGACGCAGTTCTAACTTGTTGATTCGGCTGTGCCACATGTTGGCACAAGGGCTGCAAAGTCTTGCTGCTCGATGCACATCGGGCAACCCATTTTGGAGGCGCTATGACACCGACTGATGTACTGAAGCTAATAAAAGAGAAGGAGGTCAAGTACGCAGATCTCCGGTTCACCGATACCCGGGGCAAGGAGCAGCACGTCACCATTCCTGCCAAGCTCGTCGATGCCGACCTGTTCACGGACGGCAAGATGTTCGACGGCTCATCGATCGCCGGTTGGAAGGGCATCAACGAGTCCGACATGATCCTCATGCCCGAGGCGGCCACGGCGGTCATCGACCCGTTCTTCGAGGACACCACCGTCAATCTTCGCTGTGATGTCATCGAGCCGGCAACGATGCAGGGCTATGAGCGCGACCCGCGCTCGCTGGGCAAGCGTGCGGAGGCCTACCTCAAGTCCACCGGCATCGCCGATGGCGCGCTGTTCGGCCCGGAAAACGAATTCTTCATCTTCGACAGTGTCCGCAGCGGCTCCAGCGTCAATGGCTGCTTCTACCAGATCGACTCCGCGCAGGGCGCGTGGAACTTCGAGAAGGACTATCCGGAGGGCAACAAGGGTCACCGACCGGGCCTGAAGGGCGGTTACTTCCCGGTGCCCCCCGTGGATGCTTTCCAGGACATACGCTCGGCGATGTGCGATGCGCTCGAGGAGATGGGGCTGGTGGTCGAAGTGCACCATCACGAGGTGGCCACCGGCGGCCAGGGCGAGATCGGTGTCGGCGCCGGCGGCCTGGTGAAAAAGGCCGATCAGGTGCAGATCCTCAAGTACTGCGTGCTGAACGTCGCGCACAGCTACGGCAAGACCGCGACCTTCATGCCCAAGCCGCTGGTCGGCGACAACGGCAACGGCATGCACGTGCACCAGTCGTTGCAGAAGGAAGGCAAGGCGCTGTTCGCCGGTGACAAGTACGGCGGTCTGTCGGAACTCGCCCTGTACTACATCGGCGGCATCATCAAGCACGCCAAGGCGCTCAACGCCATCACCAACTCGGCCACCAACAGCTACAAGCGTCTGGTGCCGGGCTTCGAGGCCCCGGTCATGCTGGCGTACTCGGCGCGCAACCGTTCCGCATCGATCCGCATTCCATGGGTCTCCAACCCGAAGGCGCGTCGCATCGAGGTCCGCTTCCCGGACTCCACGGCAAATCCGTACTTCGCCTTTGCGGCCATGATGATGGCCGGCCTGGACGGCATCCAGAACAAGATCCATCCCGGCGACCCTGCCGACAAGGATCTGTACGACCTGGAGCCCGAGGAGGCGGCGCATATCCCGACGGTGTGTCATTCGCTGGACATGGCGCTGGAACACCTGGACAAGGACCGCGAGTTCCTCACCCGCGGCGGCGTGTTCACCAACGATGTGATCGATGCCTACATCGGTCTGAAGATGCAGGAAGTCACCAAGCTGCGCATGTCCACGCATCCGGTGGAAATGGAGTTGTATTACAGCTGTTGATGAAGGTGGCAGTTTTTGACAATGTGCCGTGGAACTTCAACGACCCTGCCCCCCCGCTGACCGCGGGGGGGCGCGGGTGCAGGGTATCTTTGTCCTGGGCCGCACTCGGGGCTATGCTTCGGGTGTATGCGAGGACTGCCACTACTGATCCTGCTGGGCGCGTGCACCGGTGCCTGGGCGGCCACCGTCTACAAATGGGTGGACGACAACGGGGTGGTGCATTTCAGCGATCAGCCCAATCCCAAGGCGCAGAAGATCGAGGTTGCCGGCGCCCAGACCTATGGCGCGCCGCCACCCGCGGCGGCACCACCCGCCGCGGCGCCGGCTCCGGCCACGGCTCCGCCCGTGTGCGTCATCGACACGCCCGCCGCCGGACAGGTGTTCCTCGAAACCTATGCCATAACCGGACATGTGACGCTCGCCCATGCCGGCGAGGGCAGCCAGACCATGCTGCGCCTGGATGGCGCCGACATCTCCGGCTCGCTGGGACCCGGCGGCGGCTTCGCGCTGGGCCAGGTGGAGCGCGGCGAGCACACACTGACCCTGCAAGTGACCAACGATCATGGCGAGGTCAGCTGTCAGGGTGCTCCGGTTTCGTTTTCCGTCAGGCAGCGCTCGGCGGCCGGCGGCGACACCGCGCCCATGGCACCCACGGTGCCCGGTGCGCCCAAGGCGCCGGGAGTGGGCGTCCCTCACTAGCACCGCTGCGGTTCGAGGTGCCTCGTGCCCGGTGAGCACTCCCTGCCCTCACCGCTGTCACATTTCGATTCGGCGGATCTGCTCAATGCACTGTCCACCGGAATCATGCTGCTCGACGCGCAGCTGTGCCCCATCTATGCCAACGTGGCGGCGCAGGATCTGCTGGCCTTCAGTCTCAACCAGAGCCGCGGCCGGCCCTTTGGTGATCACCTGCTGGAATCAAACGGACTGCTGCCGATTCTGCGCCGCTCCATCGAGACCGGTGAAGCCTTCGCCGATCGGGAGCTGGTCCTGAATCTCAAGTCGACACCGCGCGAACCGCGGATCGTGGACGTCACCATTACGCCGCTGGAAGGGGAGGTGACCGGAACTCACCTGCTGCTCGAGCTCACCGACACGACGGCGCGCCAGCGAATATCGCGCGAGAACGACATGCTGGTGCGCCTGGACAGCAGTCGCATGATGCTGCGCCAGCTGGCGCACGAGATAAAAAATCCGCTGGGTGGCCTGCGCGGCGCGGCGCAGCTTCTGGAACGCGAGCTGCCCAACGAAAACCTCAAGGAATACACCAACGTCATCATCTTCGAGGCCGACCGCTTGAGCGCGCTGGTCGCCTCGATGACCGGACCGAACCGGCCGCTGCAGAAGACCCAGCTGAACATCCATGAGCTGTGCGAGCATGTCTATCACCTGCTGCGCGCCGAGGCCCCGCCCGGGGTCGTGATCGAGCGCGATTACGATCCGAGCCTGCCCGGCGCCAGTTTTGACCGCAATCAACTGATACAGGCGCTGCTCAATGTGGCCCGCAATGCCCTGCAGGCCATCGGCGACCAGGGGCATATCACGCTGCGTACCCGCGCTTTTTCCAACATCAGCATCGCCGGACGGCGCCACCGACTGGCCGCCGGAGTGCAGGTCGAGGATGATGGGCCCGGCGTGCCCGCGGCGCTTCGTGCCAGCATCTTCTACCCATTGGTCACGGGCCGATCCACGGGCACTGGCCTGGGACTGGCGGTGGCCCAGGATCTGGTCACGCGCCATGGAGGCCTGATCGAATTTGAGAGTGAGCCCGGCCGGACAGTGTTCAAGCTGATGCTGCCTCTCGAGGAACCCGTATGAGTACATTGAATCTTCGCGTGTGGCTGGTGGACGATGACGCATCGATCCGCTGGGTGTTGGAGCGCGCCTTGCGCAATGGCGGCATGCTGCCGAGGACTTTTGACTCGGCCGAGCCCGCACTTACGGCATTGCGTGGCGATGCGCCGGATGTTCTGATCACCGACATCCGCATGTCTGGCCAGTCAGGCCTTGAGCTGCTGAAGAGGATCCGCGAGACGCGCCCGACGCTGCCGGTGATCGTGATGACGGCCTATGCGGATCTGGGCAACGCCGTGTCGGCCTACGAGAGCGGAGCCTTCGAATACCTGCCCAAGCCCTTCGATATCGACCAGGCCGTGGACCTGGTGCGGCGCGCGGCACGCACCGGGACCCCGAGCGCCGGTGATGGCGGCAGTCCGCCGCCGATCCCCGAACTGCTGGGTCGCGCGGCGGCCATGCAGCAGGTGTTTCGCGCCATCGGCCGGCTCTCGCGCTCCAGTGTCACGGTGCTGATCACCGGTGAGTCGGGAACCGGCAAGGAACTGGTGGCGCGCGCGCTGCACGAGCACTCACCGCGCGCCGCCAAACCCTTCATCGCCCTGAACACCTCGGCGATTCCCAGCGAACTGCTCGAATCCGAACTCTTCGGCCACGAAAAAGGCGCCTTCACCGGCGCCGACAGCCTGCGCCGGGGTCGCTTCGAACAGGCCGACGGCGGCACCCTGTTCCTGGATGAAATCGGGGACATGTCGACACCGCTGCAGACCCGCCTGCTGCGGGTACTGGCCGAAGGGGAGTTCTACCGGGTCGGGGGCCAGACCCCGATACGGGTCGATGTGCGCGTCATAGCCGCGACGCACCAGAACCTTCAGGACCGGGTGCAGCGCGGTGTGTTCCGCGAGGATCTGTATCACCGCCTGAATGTCATACGCATCGAGCTGCCACCGCTGCGGGCGCGCTCCGAGGACATTCCGGAACTTCTGGATCATTACCTGCACGTCGCAGCCATGGAGCTGGGCGTTGAGCCCAAGGCGCTGGCTGCCGATGCCAAGGAGAAACTCGCGGCCCATACCTGGCCGGGTAACGTGCGTGAACTGGTCAATCTGTGCCGCCGCCTGACGGTGCTGGCGCCGGGCTCGGAGATACGCATCGAGGATCTGCCGGCGGAGCTGGCGGCGGACGCGGAGACGTCGGCCGAAGTTGACTGGGCGAAGGCGCTCGCCAGCTGGGCGGACCGCCAGGCCATGGTCGGCAAGCGTCCGCTGCTGCTGGATGCGCAGCCGGAATTCGAGCGGGTGCTGATACGCGCGGCGCTCAAACGCACGCAGGGGCATCGCCAGGACGCCGCAAAGCTCCTGGGCTGGGGCCGCAACACCCTGACCCGAAAGCTCAAGGAACTGGGGATGAACACTGCCGAATAGCGCCCGTTCCGTGAGAAAATCGGCGACCTATGCCGAACCTGGATCAGTTCTGGAAACGCGAGCTGCTGTGGAATAGCGTCGGGGACTGGTCACTGGCGCTGATGGTCTTTCTGGCCGTGTTCGTCGGCCTGCTGGCATTTCGCGGCGTCTTCCGCGCACGTCGCCGCCGTTGGACCGAATCCGGGCGACCCCCGCCGGTGGCGCTTGATCTCACCGCGCAGCTGATAGAGAAGACCACCCGCCTGTTCATATGGGGCGTGGCCCTCTACAGCGCCTTCGAGCAGCTTGAATTCCCGCCTGCCAATCACCTCGCGCATCGCATCGACCATGGCGTCGACATCCTCATCACGCTGATCTTCTGGTACCAGATCGCCCGCTGGGCCATGGCCACCCTGCGTTATTCCATCGATCAGCGCCGGCGCAGCGCGCAGGGCCATGATTCGGTGCTGGCCGGGTCGATACAGATCATCCTGTTTGTCGCCGGCGTGCTGATCTGGGGGCTGGCCCTGCTGCTGGCGCTGGACAATCTCGGCGTCGCCATCAGGCCGCTGCTGGCGGGACTGGGAATCGGCGGAATCGCGGTCGCCCTGGCGGTCCAGGCGGTGCTGGGCGATCTTCTGGCCTCGATGTCCATCGCGATGGACAAGCCCTTCGTGCTCGGTGATCTGCTGACGGTGGATACGCTGACCGGCACGGTCGAGTACATCGGAGTCAAGAGCACGCGCATCCGCAGCATCACCGGCGAGCAGATCGTCGTGTCGAATGCCGACATCACCAAATCGCGCATCCGCAACTTCGGGCGCATGAGCGAGCGCCGCGTGTGCTTCGAGATCCCCGTGGTGCATGACACGCCGGTGGCGGTTCTGAAGGCATTGCCGGAGGTCGTGCGCAGCATCGTGGAAGCCTCACCGCGCGCACGCTTCCTGCGCTGCAATCTGCTGACTTTGTCCGAGACCGCGCTGCGCTACGAGGTGGTGTACTTCGTGCGCGCGCCGGAGCAGCAGGTCTATGCGGAAGTGCAGCACGGCATCCTGATCGCGCTGCTGGAGAAGATCCGGGAGATGGGTGTGCAGTTCCCGACCCCGGCGCAGGTTCCGATGCCCACCAGGGCGCCACTACCGGTGGCCAGCGCTCAATAGGGCGTGCCGTCCTTGTGGGCCGCAAAGCGGCTGCCATCAGGGGCGGTGCCGACCTTGAGATCATCGTTGGGATATTCGACCTCATCCGCGGGCGCGCGATTGCCGATTTCAAGGTAGCTCACCGGCCCGTCGCTGCGGTTCAGGAGCCGATGGGCCTGGCCGCCGGCCTTGAACCCGCAGCAGTCGCCGCTTTTCAGGACGAACTCCTCGCCATCGAGGATCAGCACCGCGGTGCCTGAAATGATGTAGATCAGCTCATCTTCGAGTGAGTGACGGTGCAGCAGCGCAGATGCGGCACCCGGTGCCAGCTGCGTGAGATTGACGCCGAAATGAGTGAGTCCGAAGTGATCGCCCAGCCGTCGCTTGGTCCGGCCGGCCACGACGCTGGCAAAGGGTGCGGGGTAGATGGTTCGGTTGACACCCTGAATGGCAAGCGCGCTGATGGGTTTCTCGTTCATGGCGGATCCCCCAAAACTGGAACTCCTCTGCCAATGATACAAAACTCCACAGGGGCAACATGATTGTTTCACAAGTGAGCTAATAGGGGTCTTTACTCGTCCCGGCCGCCCGTGCATACTGTGCATACAGTGAATACTGACATGCACATCCCCATTCAGGTCTCGCAGACGGATCCGCGTCCGATGTATCTGCAGATCAAGGAGCAGCTCCGGCACCGCATCGCCGTGGGCGAGCTGCAGCCGGGCGAGGAGATTCCTTCCATACGCGCGCTGGCGGTGAGCACACGGGTCAGCGTCATCACCATCAAGCGCGCCTACCTCGAACTTGAGCATGAAGGGGTAATCCTCACCAGGCAGGGGCGCGGTTCGTTCGTTGCCGAGAACGCCAACCTGGGTTCGCACCTACAGGCGCAGGAGCTTGACGAACAGCTCACCGCGGCCGTGCACACGGCCGCCCTGCTGGGCATCAAGGGTGAAGCCCTGGTCGAACGCCTGCGCGAAATCGAACGCGATCTGCAAAAGAGACAGCCATGAGCACCGACCTTCCCGCCAATGCCTTCTGCCTGCAGGGCGTCAGCAAGACGTTCAGCTACTTCAGGCTCGAGGGCCTGAACCTGAGCCTGCCACAGGGCCAGATCATGGGACTGGTGGGGCCCAATGGCGCCGGCAAAAGCACCACCATCCGACTGCTCATGGGATTGGTCGCGGCCGATGCCGGGGCCATCGAAGCGCTCGGCTTTCGAATTCCCGATCAGGTCGAGCAAGCCAAGCGCGCCATAGCTTTCGTCTCCGATGACATGCGGCTGTTCAGCAACGCGACGCTCGATTGGCATATGCGCTTCGTCGCCTCGATTTATCCGCAGTGGGATGAACTCTACGCCCGGCAACTGCTCAAGCGTTTCAATCTGCGCGCCGAGCAGACCGTCACCAAGCTGTCGCGCGGCGAGCACGTGAAGGCGCTGCTGCTGCTGGCACTGGCGCGTCGACCCGCGCTGCTGGTACTGGATGAGCCCACCTCGGGCCTGGACCCGGTCGCACGCCACGAGCTGCTGGCGGAACTCATGGAAATCGTGCGCGACGAGCGGCGTTCGATCCTGTTCTCCTCGCACAACACGCAGGACGTGGAACGCATCTGTGACCAGATCGCCTTCATCGACCGGGGACGGCTGGTCGACTCCCGCGACAAGGAGTCGTTCCTGGAAAGATGGCGCCGCATATCGGTCGACGTGCCGACCGGCGTGGTGTTGCCAAGGCTGGCGGATGTGGTGGACGTGTCGCTTGGCGAGCGTGTCGCGGTGCTCACCACCGACAATTACCTGCCGCAGACCCAGGCGCTGCTGGAACAAAGTGGCGGGCGCGTGCGCGATGTGCAGCGAATGTCGCTGGAAGAGATTTTCGTTGCCTGCGTGATGCGCAGCCGCGAGCGGGAGCCATCATGAGCTCTTCAGTGTTCTGGGCCCTGGTGCGCAAGGACTTGTATCTGCAGCGCGGCATCATGATCGTGACGGTCCTGACCTGCCTGCTGGCCGTGGTGCTGACCAGTCTTGGAAAAGTCGGATTAGCCGTGGGCGGGGTGCTGTTTCTGACGGCTGACATCGCCAGCGGCATCTTCATCGCCATGTACAGCCTGATGGCCGAGCGCAAGGGCCTCTCGCACCTGTTCGCACTGAGCCTGCCGATCTCGGGCTTTCGGTATGACCTGTCCAAACTGGTATCAGGATATCTGGCCTACGGCATTCCCTGGCTGGTGCTGACCAGCATTGCAGCGAGCCTGTTCCTGCTGCCGGGCCAGGACCGCGGCATGATCGTGTACGTGCTGCTGCTGCAGATGTTCGCGCTGGCGCTGTTCAGCGTCATGCTCGCGGTGCTGTTTGCGGTGAAGTCCGAACTCATGTCCGCCGCTGTCATCGTGGTGGTGAATATCTGCTTCAGCCTGTTCGTGGTCGACCTGAACCTGCCTCAGAACGCGCAGCCCATGCATGGCCCGACCCTGGTCTGGACCCGCTTCGCCGTAACGGGGCTGTGCGTCGACGCGGCGGTAATGGCGCTCACCCTCATCTTTGCCCTGGCTTTGCTGTCCCGTCGCCGGGACCATTTCTAAGGAGTCTGCTCATGGCTTCCCAGGACCGTTTCCACTCCCTCGATGCGGTGGCCGAGCTGCGCTCAGTGACGCGCAGCTACGGCAGGATCACGGCATTGCAGGGCATCGATCTTGAGCTGCGGCGTGGTGAATTGATGGCCTTGCTGGGCCCCAACGGCGCTGGCAAGAGCAGCGCCATCGCCCTGTGGCTGGGCCTGGCCGAGCCGGATTCGGGTGAGGCCAGATTGCTGGGCGGCTCACCGCTGGCGGTTGATCGGCGCCGCGGTGTCGGCGTGATGATGCAGGATGTCGGACTGGTCAATGGCCTGAAGGTACGCGAACTCATCGAGCAGACCGCCAGCTACTACCCCGATCCGATGAGCGTCGATGAGGCCCTCGAGATCACCCATATCAAGGCGCTGGCACAGCGCTACTACGACAAACTCTCGGGTGGCCAGAAGCGCCAGGTGCAGTTCGCGCTGGCGATCTGCGGCCGTCCGCCGGTGCTGTTCCTTGACGAGCCCTCGGTGGGGATGGATGTCGCGGCACGCGCGATCCTGTGGGCTGCCATCCGCCGCCTGCGCGATGGCGGCTGTTCGATATTGCTGACCACGCACTACCTCGAGGAGGCCGAAATCCTGGCCGACCGCGTGGTGGTGCTGTCCAAAGGTCGCATCGTCGCCAGCGGCACGGTCGGTGAAGTCCGCGCGCTCGTGTCGCGCCGTCACATACGCTGCGACAGCACGTTGTCCACCGCGGAGCTGGCCGACTGGCCGGGAGTGGTGTGCGTTTCGCGCAGCGAGCAGCGCCTGACCATTCTCGCCACCGATGCCGAAGGCGTGCTGCGTCGCCTGCTGGCGCGCGATCAGGCCGTGGCCAACATAGAAGTGCAGCAGGCAGGCCTGGCAGAGGCCTTCATCGAACTGACCAAAGAGGCTGCATGATGCACAGCGCAACACTTGTTTCCACACCGCTGCCGGTCATGTCCTCCAGGCGCGTGCTGCGCGCCTATTGCAACGATGCAAGATACGAGGCGCTGCGGATGCTGCGCGCGCCGGCCTTCGCCATCCCGTTCCTGCTGATTCCGGCGCCGCTGTACCTGCTGTTTGGCGTGGTCATGGCGACACCATCCGCCGCCCGGAACCCGGGGGTGTACGACTTCCTGTTCATAGGCTTCTGCGTCATGGCCGTGATGGGTCCGGCATTGTTTGGCGTGGGCTCGACCCTGGCGCCCGAACGCGATGCCGGCCTGGCAAGGTTCAAGCGCGCCCTGCCGGCACCGGCCGGTTCCTATCTGGTCGCGAAGTTTCTCATGGCGATGTTCTTCGCCGCCCTGGCCGTCGGCACCATGATCATTGCCGCCAAGTGCGCCGGCAAGATCAGCCTTTCAGAGCTGCAGCTGCTGGTGCTGAGCGTGGTGCTGGTATTGGGCGCGCTGCCGTTCTGCGCGCTGGGCCTGTTCATCGGCGCGCACTTCAGCGGCGCCGCCGCGCCCGGCATCACCAATCTCATCTACCTGCCGATGATCTACCTGGGGGGACTGTTCATTCCGCTGCCTGCTTTTCTGCAGAAGTGGGTGGTGATCTGGCCGGCGTTTCATCTGCAGCAGGTCGTGGTCGCCACGACCGGCATGAGCAAGTTCCAGTTCCTGCCGCCATTGCTGTGCGCCGCGGTGCTGCTGGGCATCACCGTCCTGTTCGGCGGGCTGGCGATTCGCCGCATCAGCAAAGTGGGATGAGGCTGGCAAGTGGAGTGAGGACCGTGATCAGGATAAATCTCATCAAACTCGGCAACGACGCTGTGCGGTATTATCTGGATGACAGCGCCTATCTGCTGCTGCACGAGTATCTCGAGTGGACCCGCAACGGTCTGCACGGCGATCCGGAAACCGAGGCAGCGCTTGGCGATCTGGAGGCATCAATGGGCGCGCGGCTTGCGGTGGTGCTTCGCGGCGGCCGGCGCATCATCACCCGCGCCGACCTTGAAGCGCTGTTCGCGGACCTCGGCAGCGACGACTTCCTGGCTGAAATCCATGTTCCACGTCATCCTGCATCGCCCGGAAATTCCGCCGAACACGGGCAATGTCATCCGCCTGTGTGCCAATACCGGCTGCACCCTGCACCTGATCCGGCCGCTGGGATTTGAGCTGGACCGAAAATCGGTACAGCGCGCGGGCATGGACTACGCGCAGCTTGCCGAGCTGAAGGTTCACGGCAGTCTCGCTGAATGCCTGGCGCAAATTCCGCAGGCAAGCGTGTTCGCCATCGAGACCGGGGCGGCGATGATGTACACGCAGGCGCAGTTCAAACCGGGGGATGCGGTGGTCTTTGGCAGTGAATCCAGCGGGCTTCCGGCCACGCTCCTGGAGGGCATCGAGGCGGCCCGGCGCCTGAGCATCCCGATGCGCCCCGGCAACCGCAGTCTCAATCTCGCCAACGCGGTGGCGGTGGTGGTCTACGAGGCGTGGCGCCAGCAAGGCTTCGCGTCCCCGCCCTGAGCGCTACTCCGCCTCGGCGCGGATCGGCTGACGCATGAGGGTGCGCACCACTTCATCGGCCGGCAGTCCCTCATACAGAACCCGATACACGCCCTCGCACAGCGGCATGTCCACGTTCTCGCGCTGGGCGACCGCGCGCACCGCACGGGCGGCCCGAACCCCTTCGACCACCTGGCCGATCTCGGCGCGTGCCTGCTCGATGTTGCGCCCCTGCGCCAGCAGCAAGCCGAAGCGCCGGTTGCGACTCTGGTCGTCGGTGCAGCTCAAGACCAGATCGCCAAGCCCCGCGAGTCCCATGAAGGTCTCACGCTTGGCACCCAGCGCCACCCCCAGGCGCACCATTTCGGTCAGGCCGCGGGTGATCAGGGCAATGCGGCTGTTGGCGCCGAACCCCAGCCCATCCGAGAGTCCGGCGGCCAGCGCGAGCACGTTCTTCACCGCGCCGCCGACTTCGACACCCACGATGTCGGTGGAGGTGTAGGCACGAAAGCTGGGCGAGGAAAGATCCTGCGCCAGGGCGGCGGCGAATGCGGCATCCGCGGAGGCCACGGTCATGGCGGTCGGCAATCCGGCGCCCACCTCGGCGGCGAAGGTGGGGCCCGACAGCACCGCGAAGGCGCGGCCCGTGCCCAGCGTGTCGCGCGCCACCTGCTGCGGAAGCAGCCCGCTTTGCGCCTCGAAGCCCTTGGTCGCCCATGCCAGGCGCATCTGCGGTGCCAGCAGCGGACGGATCTGACCCAGGATGGCGCGAAAGGAATCGCTGGGAACGACCACCAGCACGTCAAGCGCCCCGGCCAGCGTCGAGTCAAGATCCGCCCCGACGCTCAAGGATTCGGGAAAGTGGCCCTGCGGCAGGTAGCGCCGATTGGCGCGTTCGCGAACCATCTCGGCCATCTGCAGCGGGTCGCGCCCCCACAGCCGCGTGGCCTTGCCGCTGCGGGCAAACTGGATGGCCAGGGCCGTGCCCCACGACCCCGCGCCCAGCACGGCGATCGGTGAACCGGCCTGCGCCAAACCCGCCGCGAGCTGCACGAAGCTAGTTCTTGGTCGCAGAGGTCTGATTGCGGGCGTCGACCAGGGCGCGCTCGTACAACGCCTCGAAGTTGACCGGGGGCAGGAGGAACTGCGGGAAACCGCCCTGCGTGACCAGGTTCGAGACCGCGGCGCGGGCGAACGGGAACAGCACGTTCGGGCAGATCGTGCCGATGGCGCGGCGCGCATCATCTTCGGTGAGATTGCGCATCAGGAAGGCGCCGGCCTGCTTGACCTCCACCAGGAACATCGTGGACTCGCCCTGCTTGGCAGAGACCGTCACGGTGAGCACGATTTCGCGCAGCTCCGGGGTCAGAACGTTCACCCCGGTATGCAGGTCGAGGTTGATCTGCGGGTTCCACTGCCCATCCACGCGCGGACCGTTCGGCGCCTCGTACGAGCAGTCCTTCAGGTACACGGTCTGCAGGGCAAGCTGGCTGGCGCTGGCATTCGGATCGCCCAGCGTCGGTGCGCCTGCGGCGGCACCATCGTTGTTGTCAGTCATCGATTCGTCTCCTGTAAAAGCTGATCCAGTTCCCCGGCATCCTCGAGCGCGAGCAGGTCATCGCAGCCGCCGACGTGGGTCTGGTTGATGAATATCTGGGGCACCGTGCGCCGCCCGCTGCGCGCGACCATTTCCTCACGGGCCTGCGGCTGGGCCTCGACATCGATTTCCTCGATCTGGGCACCCTTGGCAACCAGCAGCTGGCGCGCCCGTGAACAGTAGGGGCACCAGCTGGTGGCGTAGATCACGACTTTCGGGGCGGCCATTCAGCCCTTGGCGAGCGGCAGCTGCTCGGCGCGCCAGGTGGCCAGGCCACCGCGCAGACAGAATGCCTTGGTGAACCCCTGCGAGGCGAGCTTGCGCACCACCACCGGTCCGCTGGTCTCATCCGCGCCATAGACGATGACCGGTTTCTCGCGGTGCTTCTTCAGCGTCTCGCTCGCCTTCGGCAACTGTTCGAATGGCATCTGGCGGGCACCGCTGATATGCCCGGCGGCAAACTCATCCAGGGTGCGCACATCCAGCACCAGCGCCCCCTGGTTCATCAGCCGGATCAGCTCCTGCGGGGAAATTGCGCTGATCCCCTGCATGCGCAGGTAGTACTCGTAGGCCAGTACGATAAGGGCGGCGACCACCGCGCCGGCGACCAGCAGCGGGTGATGTCCAATGTATTCGATCAGCCTGTCCATCCAGCACGTCCCGCAGGCACACCTGTAAAAAAGGGCGCGTAGTATAACGAGCATGGGTGAACCGCGTCGCTTCGTGCTGCAGGTCGGTCTGGCGGTGGCGGCCGCCACCATCCTGGCGGCCGCCGGGGACGCCGCCCCGCCCCAGGCCCAGCCCCCCGCAGCGGCGGCCGGCAGCCGCCAGGCCCAGACCGAAGCCCAGTTGCAGGCCCTGAAGGGCCAGATCGCCACTTTCCGGGACAAGGTCAGCCAGGACGCGGTCGCCTCGGACCGGGCCGCCCAGGCATTGCAGGCCGCGGAGGTCGCGGTGGCCGCCGCCCGCGGCCGGCTGGCCGACCTGCGCCATGAGCGCGCCGCGCGCAGCGCCGATCGCGCCAGCGCGGCTGCCCAGAAGCGCAGCCGCGAGGCGGCCGTCGCCGAGATGCGTGCCGGCCTTGCCCAGCAGCTGCGCGCCGCCTACATGATCGGTCGCGAGGAGCCGCTGAAACTGCTGCTCAACCAGCAAGATCCGGCGCGGGCGGGCCGGATGTTCGCCTACTACAGCTACTTCGGCCGCGCCCGAGCCGGCGTGATCGCGGCCATCGACACCGATATCCGGGCGCTTGCCACCCTCGACGCGCAGCTGGCGGCGGACGAGCAGCGCCTGGATGACCTGCAAACTGCCACCACCGATGAGCTCGCGCAGCTGGAGACGGCCCGCGCTCAGCGCGACGCGGCGCTCCTGACCATCAAGGCCGATTCACGCAACAGCAGCCAGGCGCTGCAGCGCCTGCAGGCCCAGCAGGGCGCCCTCACCGCGCTGCTGCGCGATCTGAAGCGCGCCCTGGCACCCTTTCCGAGCGATGCCAACGGGGCCTTCGGCAACCTCAGGGGCCGGCTGACATGGCCCGTGGGCGGACATCTGGCGGCGCGCTTCGGCCAGGTGCGCGCCGGTGGCCTCAAATGGGACGGCATGCTGATCGACACGGAGCGGGGCGCCGATGTGCGGGCGGTGTACCGCGGGCGGGTGATCTACGCTGACTGGCTGCCCGGGCTCGGGCTGCTCACCATCATCGATCACGGCGAGGGCTATCTGAGCCTGTATGGTCACAATGACCGGCTGTACAAGGCGGTCGGTGACACGGTGTCGGCCGGGGATGTGATCGCCGCCAGCGGCGACAGTGGCGGCAGCAGCCGGCCACAGCTGTATTTCGAGATCCGCAAGGGCAGCAGGCCGGTGGATCCAGGTCCCTGGTTCCGGCAGGCGGGACCGGTCGCCAACTAGGTAATGCTGCAATGCAGCAATGCGCCCGGCAATACAGCCGCTCGCGGCGGGTGCAGGGAAAGTGCCTAAGGCCTTATGCAATTCGCCAACTGGCGCATGGATCCCGCCAGCCGCATTTGCGATGTTGCGGGTATGTCCGGAACCGCGATCATCCAAGGCAGCAGTAACGTTTGGGAATTCCTGGATTCCTTCTCACAACTGTTCCGCGCCATGCTGCCGCGCGCCACCAATGTCGCGGTCTTCAACTCAGCCGGCCGCCTGCGCTGGTCAAGCGATGCCACCATGGGTCCAGACCTGGGCAGCCGGGTGGATGCCATGCTGCCGGTCGCGCGCGACCCGGCCGCCGGCGAAGGCACGCTGGAGATGATCGGCGGCCAGCCGGCCTATCTGTTCTGGGTACGCAACGACGAGCGTGCGCTGCTGGCGGTGGTGGCGGTGCTGATGCGCGTCGGCCCCAACGAGTCCGAACCGCGGTCCTTCAATTTCGCACACTCCCTGCTGCGTCCCGCCCTGGAGTGCCTGCGACGCGAACTGATGGCCAGGCACACCATCGAAGAACTCAAGACTTCGATTGGTGAGCTGGATCAGGACCTGGATCTGCTGCTGGCCGATGCCGCCGATGCCAACATGGCCGCCGACTGCGCCGATGAGCTCAAGGGCCTGCTGCAGCGGATGGTGAGCCACCTGGAATGCACCGTGGCCGCGCTGATCGTCCCGGAGAAGGGTATTGCGCTGGTGCGCGGCGCCACCGATTCGAAGGCCGATGGCCAGCTCATCGCGCGCGCACACCGGCACCTGCTGCAGATCGCTACCGGCGCCGCCCATCCGGTGATCCTCAATGATTCGGACAACGGGCCGCTGTCCAATGTGATTTCCTCGCACGCACTGGTGTGCCCGGTGCGCAATGCCAGTGGCCGCGCCATGGGCGTCATGGCGCTGCTGCGCGATCCTCTGACGCCGCAGTTCCGGCCGCGCGACGGGCGGGTGGCCGAAATCCTGGCGCGCCGCGCCGCCGTCGTGGTGGCCGGTCACTACGATGCGCTCAGCGGCCTGTATACACGCACCGCGTTCGAGCAGCGTGTGCGATCGATCGTCGCGGAGCGCACCCTCAACAGCACGCCCTGGAGCGCGCTGTACGTGAACTGCGACCGGCTGCATGTCATCAACGACAACCACGGCATGCACGTCGGCGACACCGTGATAGGACAGCTCGGTGAACTGATACGCGGCCGCCTGCCGCCGGGCGCGCTGGCCGCGCGTATTTCCGGTGACCGCTTCACCGTGCTGCTGCCCACCGAGGCCGACGATGCCAGTCGCTTCGCCGAATCGCTGCGCGTCGGGGCGGAGATGCTCAGCGCCCTGCATCCCGGCAAGGACATCAGCATCACCATAAGCGTCGGCGTGGCGCCGCTCGAGAACGGGCGCGGCGGTGAACTTGCGCATTCGCTGGCGGCCGCCGAAACCGCCTGCAAGGCCGCCAAGGACCGCGGCCGCAACCGGGTCGCGACCTACCAGGTCAACGACGAGAGCATCATCCGCCGCTTCTCGGACATCGACGTGGTGACGCGCGTGCGCGAGGCCCTGACGCACAACAAGCTGCGGCTGGATGCGCAGCCCATCGCGCCCTTCAATGAATCCAAGCACAAGCCGCCGCACTTCGAACTGCTGCTGCGCATGATCGGCCGTGATGGCGAGGCCCTCGGCCCGGACACCTTCATGTCGGCGGCGGTGCGCTACCAGATGATGGCCGACATCGACCGCTGGGTCGTCAAGCGCGCCATAGCGCTGCTGAAGCCCTACACCGAGCAGCTGCAGTCCCGGCCCTGCGTGTTCTCCATCAATTTTTCCGGCCAGTCCCTGAGCGATGACGAGTTTCCGGATTTCCTGTTCGACAGCGTGCAGAAAAGCGGCATCAACCCGCGGGTGTTCTGCTTCGAACTGACCGAGAACGCCACCATCCTGAACCTGGCGCGAGCCGAGTTGGTGATGCGGCGACTGCGGCGCATGGGCTGCGAAGTGGCGCTGGATGACTTCGGCACCGGGCTTTGTTCCCTGTCCTATCTGCGGCAGCTCCCGGTCACGATGCTGAAGATCGACGGCAGTTTTGTGCGCGATGTCACCCGTGACCCGCGTGCCGACAGCATGGTGCAGGTCATCGCCCAGCTCGCGCGCACCATGTCACTGGACACGGTGGCGGAGTATGTGGAGACTGAGGAGATCCGCGAGCGGATCGCCCAACACGGCGTCGACTATGCGCAAGGCTACGCCATCGGGCGCGCCGAGCCATTCGACGAAGTCCTGAAGCGTGTGCCCCAGCTCAATGGCGGCGTGCCGGTGGGCGCCACCGGCACCCACAAGCCGCCCGCGACGCTGGTGGCCGGAAGCGGCTGACCCGCCAGCTGCGAGAATCCGCGTTGCCGAGCCACACTGAGGGTTGAACCTTGGGCGTACTGCATTTCCTGATCGATACCTTCCTGCATTTGGACCGGCACCTGGTCGCTGTCATCGCCCTGTACCACAACTGGATCTACGGCATCGTCTTCGTGCTCATCTTTGCCGAGACCGGCGTCGTGGTCACCCCGTTTCTGCCGGGTGACTCACTGCTGTTTGCGACCGGGGCGCTGGCGGCGGTGGATACCACCGGCACCTTGCATGCGCCGCTGATGTGGGTACTGGTATGCGCCGCCGCGATTCTGGGCAACACCAGCAACTATGCGATCGGCCGCGCCCTCGGGCCGCGGGCCTTTTCCGGCCGCATACCCCTGTTGCAGCCTGAACACCTGCGGCGCACCGAGGCCTTCTTCGCCCGCCATGGTGCCCTGACCATACTGCTGTCGCGCTTCATGCCGCTGCTGCGCACCTTCGCGCCCTTCGTGGCCGGTGTCGGGCGCATGCCCTACGGCACCTTTCAGGGCTACAACATCGCCGGCGGCATTGCCTGGGGTACGCTCTTCATATGGGGCGGATACCTGTTCGGCAACATTCCGCTGGTGAAGAACAACTTCGGGTTGGTGACGGTGGCCATCATCTGCGTGTCGCTGCTGCCCATGGTCTGGGCCATCCTCGGCGACCGCAAGCTCAGCGATCCGAACGCTGCTCGGTCCTGATGCGGTCCGCGACCGTGACCCGATTGCGGCCTTCGCGCTTGCTGCGATACAGGGCCGCATCCGCCTGGCGCAGCAGCGCCTCAGCCGCGGCGCCGTTCGGGCCGGGGCCCGGATCCAGTGCGGCGACGCCGAAACTGGCGGTGTAGCGCAATTCGCCCGATTCAGTGCGCAGCACGCTCGTGGCGCACAGCTCGCGCAGCTTCTCCGCCACCTTCACCGCCTGCGCCAGGTCCGTGTCAGGCAGCACCACCACGAACTCCTCGCCCCCGTAGCGGGCAACCCAGTCAACGTTCTCGCGGATCGCCCCGCGCGCCAGCGCGGCAAAATGCCGCAGCACGTCATCGCCGACCTGGTGTCCGTGCTGGTCGTTGATCGATTTGAAGAAATCAAGATCAGCGAGAATCCCCGACAGTGCCCGCCCCTGGCGCCGCGCCTGCTCCACTTCCTGCATCAGCTGCTCATTGAGGTAGCGGCGGTTGTAGGTATCCACCAGCGGATCGGTGATGGACAGTCGCTGGATCTGCGCATTGGCGTCGCGCAATGACTGCTCCAGCTGCACGATGCGGCGACCCGCGGCCAGGCGCGCCAGCAGTTCGGCCTCATCGGCGGGCTTGCGGACATAGTCATCGGCGCCGGCGTCAAGACCGATCACCACACTGCGGGTGGATATCTGACCCGTCAGCAGCAGGATGTACAGGTATCCGGGCAGGCGCGTGGCGCGCACCTTGCGGCACAGGGTCGGACCATCCATGCCGGGCATTTCCCAGTCGGTGACCAGCAGCTGGAAGCGCCCGGTCGCGAGCTTCTCCAGCGCCGCCGCCCCGTCACTGGCGGTCTCCACCTCGAAGCCGCCCCGGCGCAGCATGCGCTGGGTCATCAGCATCTGGGTGGGTTCATCCTCCACCAGCAGCAGGCGCAGCGGCGTCTCGGCGTTCAAGAAAAACTGACTTCAATGATGCTGGCGCACTCGCCAAGGGCCGCGCGGATCTGTTCCACCAGGCCGGCAAGCTCGGCGGCGGGCGCCACCAGGGCGGTGTGCTCGAGCGCCAGCGACAGGTCCATGATGCGCTGGGCACAGACGCTCCCGGCGCCCCCTTTGAGCTTGTGTGCCACGGCCTTGACCTGCGTGCGCTCCTCGGCGCCGACGGCCTGGCGCAGTTCCTCGATGAGGCGGGTGCTGCTGGCCATGAAGGTCCGGCACAACTCCTCCATGAACTGCGGATCATCCCCGACCAGGGTGCGCAGGCGCGCGAGATCCAGGCCGGGCGCCACCACCCGCTCGACCGAGCTGCGCGCGCCCTCGAGTGCGGCCGCTTCGCGTGCGCTCACCAGTCCGTGCCGCTCGAGGGATTCGCGCAACTGCAGCGGCTGCAGCGGCTTTGTCAGCAGGCCATCCATGCCCGCCGCCAGGCAGCGATCCAGTTCATCGGTCATGGCGCTGGCGGTGAGGGCGAGGATGGGCACCCGCCGCCCGGGCACTTCGGCGCGGCGTATTTCGCGGGTGGCCGTCAGGCCGTCCATGATGGGCATCTGCACGTCCATGAGCACCAGGTCGATGTTCGATTGCGCGCAGAATTCTACGGCCCGCAATCCGTTGTCCGCCAGTTCCACCCGGCAACCGAGCCGTTCCAGGAAGCGCCGCGTCACCTGCTGATTGACGATGTTGTCCTCCGCCACCAGCACCCGGCCGCGGTAGTGCCCGTAGACCTTCTCCGCGGCCAGCGAACTGCGCGTGACGAGCTGCGCGTGCGAGCCGCTCTGCTGGGTGCTGTCGATGACCCGCTCGACGCAGGCACGCAGCTCGCGGCCGCGCACCGGCTTGGTCAGATAGCCCGCGAAGCCAAGATCGGCGAGCCGCCGCGTGCCGCCATGGCGGTCGAGCGAGGTGAGCAGTACCAGCGGCACAGGCTCCAGCGCCGGGTCGCTCTTGAGCTTCTGTGCCAGCCAGCTGCCATCCGCGTCCGGCATCTGGTCATCGGCGATCACCAGGTCAAAGGGCTGCCCTTCGGCGACCGACTTGCTGAGCAAGGCCACGACATCCCCGGCACGGCCGGTGGTCTCCACGGTGTGGCCCGCGGCCAGCAGCTGGCCGCGCAGCACCCGGCGGTTGGTGTCGTTGTCGTCGACGACCAGGATGCGGCGGCTGACCGTGGCCTGTGGCGACTCGAGCAGACGTTCGATGGTGGTGGTGACCAGAGGCTCGCAGGGCAAGGTCACCGAGAAGCTGGTGCCGACACCGGCTCTGGACACCACATTCACGCTGCCGCCCATCAGTTCGCACAGCCGCTTCACGATCGAGAGCCCCAGGCCGGTGCCGCCGAAGTGGCGCGTGGTGGAGGCATCGGCCTGCACAAAGGGCTGAAACAGCTTCTCGACCACTTCGGGCGCCATGCCCACGCCGGTGTCACGCACTTCGAAGTGCAGCAGCACCCGGTCGCTGCGCGTGCCGAGGTTGTGAACCTCGATGACCACCTCACCGGCCTGCGTGAACTTGATGGCATTGCCGGCGAGATTGGTCAGGATCTGACGCAGCCGATGCGGGTCCGCCAGCACGCACTCCGGCGTGGCCGGATCCACATTGACGATGAACTCGAGGTTCTTGGCGGCCGCCTGCACCGCCATCATGGTGCCGACATCCTCGACGCAGTCGCGGACGTCCATCTCGACCGCCTCGACTTCCAGCCGCCCGGCCTCGATCTTGGAGAAATCCAGGATGTCGTTGAGAATCCCCAGCAGCGAGGTCGCCGAGGTGCGGATGGTCTCGGCGTATTCGTGCTGCACCGGATTGAGCGAGGTGTCGAGCAGCAGCTCGGTCATGCCCAGCACGCCATTCATCGGCGTACGGATCTCATGACTCATGTTGGCCAGGAAGTCGCTCTTGGCGCGGTTGGCGGCCGAGGCCTCCTCGGTCGCAGCCACCAGCGCCGCGCTCGCCTTCAGTTGCGCGGTGATGTCCTGGATGGAGCCGGAGAAGTGCGTCGGTGTGCCGTGCTCATTGCGCTCGCAGCGCCCGCGTGAACGGACCCAGCGGTTCTCGCCATTGCGATGGCGCACCGGAAACATGACATCAAAGGGCGCGCCCTGCTCGACGTGCTGGCGGGCGGCTTCCTCCACCGAGAAGCGCTCGGCCGGGGGCGTCAGCTCCAGGATGCTCGCGGGAAAGGGCTCATCCGCGCCATAGCCCAGCATCTCGCGCACGCTGGGCGAATACCAGGTGGCACCACTGATGAGATCGTACTCATAGAGGCCGTCACTGCTGCCCTCGATGGCGCGCTCGAAGCGCGCCCGTATCTCACGCAGTTCCACCTGCGCCTGGCGTTCATCGTGGATGTCGATCAGCTGTCCGGCGAGGCTGGTGATGCGTCCCAGCTTGTCGCGCTCCATGGCCCCGCGCCGGCGAAACCAGCGCCAGTGCCCGGCGGCGGTGCGCAGGCGCAGCTGGACGTCGTAGGGGGTTTCATCGGCGATGTGGCGCGCAAAGGCGGCGCTGACCGCGGCCTCGTCGTCCGGATGGGTTTCGGCATGAAAGCTGGCGGCCGCGACCCGCCGCTCGCGCGGCGCGAACCCCAGAAGCTGCTGGTAGGCCTCCGAGCACCACACCTGATCGGTGCCGAAGTCATATTCCCAGTGCCCCTGGAAGCTGGAGCGTGAGGCGCGCTGCAGTCGCAGCTGCGCCTCGTACTGCTGGGTGACGTCCTGTACCGCGCCGGAGAGCCGCACCGCGCGGTCATCGACCACCTCCGCGTCCCCGACACAGCGTACCCACAGGCGGGCGCCGTCGCGGCGCAGGGCCGGCAGCGTCAGATCGAAGCTCTTGCCGTTGGCGACAGCTTCCCGAAAGGCCGTGTCGAGGATCGGCCGGCCTTCCTGCGCAAAGAAGTCCACGAACCCGGCCAGTGAGATCCCCCCCGACAGGTCCATGCCGAAAATCTGCCGCGCATGGCTGGACCACAGCGGCGTCATCGAATCCACGTCCAGTTCCCAGGCGCCCAGGCCGGTCATGTTGGCGATGGTGTCCAGCAGGTGCGCGCTGCGCTGCTGCAGGGTTTCAGGTGACGGGCGGGAGGGCATGGGGCCAATCTATTAAAGGGTGACTTTTCAAAGCGGGTGCTGCATCACAGCTCGTGCGTGGCACAATCGCAGCCATGAGCGAACGTACCCGAGGATACGCCCACCGGGTCGACATTGCGGCCGGGGCCGAGCCGGTCTGGAAGGCACTGACGGACACCGCGAGCCTGCGCCGATGGTGCTCGCCGGAGGCGCAGATCAACGCCCGGGAAGGCGGCCACTTTCGCGCCAGCGTCGACAGGGTCACCGAGCTGGAAGCGCATATCGATGTGCTGTTGCCGCAAAGGCGCATGCGCCTCATCTATCTGCCCTCGGAAGATCTGCCGCAGAACGACACCCCGATCGTGGATGACTTCATCCTCGATGCGTCCGACCCCGGCAAGACCATCGTGCGGCTGCTCGGTTCCGGCTTCCCCGCCGATCTTGAGTCCGACACCTTCTACATGCGTCTGCGCACCGGCTGGGAGCGGGCGGTGGCGCGGTTGAAGGTGCTGGTCGAACAGACCGTGAAGGCCGGTGCCTGATGGCCGGTTTCCTGTTCCGCGCGGCGCTGTCGATGGTAGGCCTGTGGATCGCCACGCGCTGGATCAGTGGCATACGCATCGATGACGCGCAGACCCTGGTGCTCGCCGGGGTGGTGCTGGGCGTGGTCAATGCCATCGTGCGACCCATCGCCGTGATTCTCACCTTCCCGCTCACCCTCCTGTCGCTGGGCCTGTTCTTGCTGGTGGTGAATGCCGGCATGCTGGGCCTGACGGCGTGGCTGCTGCCGGGCTTCCACCTGTCGGGCTTCATGGCTGCCCTGCTGGCGAGCCTGCTGGTGAGCCTGACGGGCTGGATCGGCTCGATGTTCATCGGCTCGCGCGGCCGGTTCGAGGTCTACACCCACCGCGGGCGCTGAAGGCGCCCCTGGCTAAATCTCGGGCGCTCGCGCCAGTGCCTCTTCGATGGCGCTGGTCATGGGCTTGAGGAAAAAACTCTCTTCGGGCATCGACTGCACAGGGATGCCATGCCGGCCCAGCGCCTGCGCCACCACCGGACCTACGGCGGCGACGTGCGTGCGCCCAAGGGCCCGCACCACGCGTGCTTCGCCCCCCACCGCCACCAGCCGGCGGACCTGAGGCGTGCTGGTGAAGGCGATGGCATCGATGCCACCGCGTTCGATGACCGCGAGCAGCTCCAGTACCGCGGCATCCTCGGTGGAATCCGCATAGGAATAGGGCGCGACGGTGAGCACCGCGGCCCCGCAGCGCTGCAGGAATTCGCTCAAAGGGAGGTTCGGTTCCTGGCCGTAAAGCTGCACCCCGAAACTGCGGCCCTCGAGGCTGAAAGCCAGCGGCTCGAGCGCGGCGATGACCCCCGCGGTGGTGGGCACCTCGGCGGCGATGTCGGGTTTCAATCCCAGCTCGCGCAGCGCGCGCGCCGGCTTCGGCCCGCGCGTGATCTTGCGTACCCTGGCCAACTGCGCCAGGAACTGCGGCCGCAGCGCCGGCGCATGCTGATCGATGCAGCCAAGCAGCCGCCGCAATCCTTCGCCGGTGAGCAGAATGAGGTCATCGCAGGCACCTTCGGCGAAGCGACGGATGAAATTCAGCACCGGTGCCGGATCGGCGGCGTCACGGATCGCGACCAGTGGACAGCGCAGCACCCGCGCGCCGCGCCGTTCCAGCAGCGCGGCAAACAGATCCAGTTCGCGGGTTTCCGGAACCGCGATGGTCCTGCCGGCCAGAGTCTGGGTTTCCATGGCGCGCAAGCTTACCGCGTCGCCGCGGTGCATGCCGCGCGCCGCTTGCACCCGAGAGGGGCAATTACGCGGCCCACACCGCTTCTGGCCTGTGGCACAGCGGTTGCAAGATCAACAGTGGCGCGACAACGCTGGAGTCATCCTTGGCCGCCGTGCTGCCCGAATACCCGCTCGCCGATCCCGCGACGCCGCCCATCGTCATTGTCGGCAGCGGTCCGGCGGGCATGCATGTCGCGGCGGCGCTGGCGCGCGGCCTGCCGGGCACGCCGCGCCTGGTCTACGGCGATGAGCCCTGTGAGCCCTACGATCGGGCGCGGCTGTCGGCATTCCTGGCCGGCGAACTGCGCTGGGAGTCCCTCGCCATGGATCCGGCGCTGCTGCAGGACCCGCGCCTGGAGCGCCGTTTCGGCTGCAGCGTCACCGCCATCGATCGCGCGGCGCGCAACGTGCTCGACTCCTGGGGCCGCATCCAGCCGTATTCCAAACTGGTGCTGGCCACCGGTGCGCGGCCCCATGTGCCGCGGATTCCGGGCATCACGCTGGCGGGAGTTTTCACCTTCCGTGACTTCGGCGACGCGCAGCGCCTGATCGCGCGGCGTGCGCGCACGCGCCGCACCGTGGTGCTGGGCGGAGGCCTGTTCGGTCTGCAGGCGGCGCGCGCGATGCGCCGCTCGCGCATCGAAGTGGTCGTCATCGAGCATTGCGCCGGCCTCATGCCCCGCCACCTGGATCCGGTGGCGGCGGCACTGCTCAAGGAACATGTGGAGCGCGCCGGACTGCGCGTGGTGCTCAATACGGGCGTGCGCAGCATCTACGGGGACACGCGCGTGGCGGGCGTGCGGCTGATGAGCGGTGAGGACATTGCCTGTGACACCATCATTCTGGCCACCGGCCTGCGGCCCCGGGTGGAACTGGCCATCGCCGCAGGGCTGCCGGTGCGCAGCGGCATCAGGGTCGACGACCAGTTGCGCACGGTCGACCCTGATATCCATGCGGTGGGCGAGTGCGCCGAGCATCGCGGCGTCGTATACGGCCTCGCCTGGCCCGGCCGTGAGCAGGCGCAGGCCGTCGCGGCCGTGCTGGCCGGGGAGCAGCGCATCTACCAGGGCTCCTCGAGCGGCCTGGACATGCAGATCTCGGGCCTGCCCGTCTTCAGTGCCGGGCGCGTGGCGCCGGAGCAGTTGGGCGATGGTGATCATGAACTGGCCTATCAGGGCCGCGGCGTGGCGCAGTAATGCAAAATCGTCCTGACACG
>Ga0210385_10000355_pt1 | contig 36286 bp, 36 predicted proteins | sample IncBWH26OmetaG_FD_160107 | JGI IMG/M metagenome (GOLD analysis project Ga0210385, IMG submission 160107) | Forest soil microbial communities from Barre Woods Harvard Forest LTER site, Petersham, Massachusetts, United States - Inc-BW-H-26-O ...
TCGGCGGAGAGCTCCCAATTGGTGTAGTTGACCCCGCCCGGGTAGGGGCGCATGTCGGTATGGCCGGTGAGGGAGATCCGGTTCGGCACGGTGTTCAGATAGCCCGCGAGGATCTTGAGAATCGTCGTGGTGTAGTCCTTGAGCTTCGCCGAGCCTACGTCGAACATCGGCCGGTTCTGCGCGTCCACGATCTGGATGCGCAGACCCTCGGGGGTGATGTCGAGCAGCAGCTGGTCCTTGAAGGGCCGCAGCGCCTGGCTCTTGTCGATCGCCTTGCGCAGCTCCTCCAGCAGGCTCTCGAGTTTCTTGTGATCCGCCTCATCGGCGATCTTGCGCGCCTGCTCGACATCCAGGTTGTTCATGTCGAACGGCTGCGGCTTGGATTTCGGATTGCTCTGCGGCGTCTCCATCACCGTCACGCGCGGCGCATCCATGCCGCCGCCCATGTTGATCACGCTGGTGCTGGCGCCGCCCGGCCCCATCTGGCCCGGCGCCGGACGACTGCTCTTGCCGGGTTCCATGCTCGGGTTCTTGAAGTAGTCGAACACCGCCGCGCGCTGCTCCTTGGAGATGGAGCTGACCAGCCACATCACCAGGAAGAACGCCATCATCGCGGTCACGAAGTCGGCGTACGCCACTTTCCAGGCGCCCCCATGATGTCCACCGCCGCCCTTCTTCTTGCGCTTGACGATGATGATCGGGGCTTTTTCTTCCTTTGCCATAGATGAGCGGCAGCGGCGCGGTGCGCTACTTGTTGCCCTTCAGATGCGATTCGAGGTCGGCGAAGCTCGGGCGCAGGCTCGCGTAGAGCAGCTTGCGCGCGAATTCGATCGCGACCGGCGGCGCGTAGCCGCGCACGCTCGCGACGAATGCCATCTTCACCAGCTCGAAGGCCTTGCCGTCTTCGTTCGCGCGCTGCTCCATGGCGGCGGCAATGGGACCGATGAAGCCGTAGGCGACGAGAATGCCGAGGAAGGTGCCGACGAGCGCCGCACCGACGTGCTCACCGATGGTGGCCGTGTCCGCGCCGGAGATCTGGGACATGGTGCTCACGATACCGAGCACGGCCGCGACGATGCCGAACCCGGGCAGGCCGTCGGCGACCTTCTGCATGGCGTGGGCGGGTTCGGCGGACTCGTGATGATGGGTTTCAAGTTCGGTCTCGAGCAGGCTCTCCAGTTCGTGCGGATCGAGGTTGCCACCGATCATGAGGCGCAGGCAGTCGGTCATGAAGTCGGTCATGTGGTGATCGGCCAGCACCCGCGGGTACGCCGAGAACAGGCTGCTGGCATGCGGATCATCGATGTGCGACTCGATCGCGAGCATGCCCTCCTTGCGGGCCTTCACCAGAATGTCGTACATCAGCTTGAACAGATCGACGTAATCCTCCTTCTTGTATTTCGCGGGCTTCAGCAGCGCCACGACTCCGTTCAGCGATGCCTTCACGACCTTCGGCGGATTGCTGATGACGAAGGCACCCGCCGCGGCGCCGCAGATGATCAGCACCTCGAGCGGATGCCACAGCAGCAGCAGGCTGCCACCGCCCCCGATGAAGCCGACGCAGACGCTCACGAGCACGACGATGGAGCCGATGATCAGGAACATTATGGAAACAAGCTCCTCGCCGGAGAAATAAAGCCGGGAACAGGTTCGTTATCGGCTTAATTGTGCGGCGCTTGAGGTTCCGCAAAACGGGCTAACATCGCAGAAACCGCCGACCACGCCGGGGAGCCGCAGATGCGCAGTAGATCCTTGATTTTTATCGCGAATATCGTGTTCGTGCTGGCCAGCTGCGCCACCCAGGCCCCCCCGCCCTCCCAGGGTGTGAACCGTGCACCACCCGCATCCGATGCGGCGGTGGCCGCCAGGCAGTTTGCGGCCACGGACAACGGGGCCTACCTGTCGGCGACCTCGCTGAATCTATATCGGCTGCTGCCCTCTCCGCCTGTAGCCGGATCCGCCCAGGAGCGGGCCGAACTCGATGAACTGCTGCGCATTCAGGCCAGCCGCACGCCGGCCGAAGTGCAGCGGGCGCGAGAGGATGCGACGGTGAGCATCTTCCGGTTTGCCGATGCCTTGGGGAACCCGCCGCAGTTCACACGCGACAATCTGCCCCTGACGACGGCGCTGTTCGCGCGGCTGGAGAAGGACGAGTCACTGTTCATGAGTACCGCGAAGGACGCCTTCGGCCGTCCGCGCCCGTTCCTGACCGAAAAGCGCCTGGTCCCGGTCGTCGCTCAACCGCCCTCGGCCTCCTATCCCAGCGGCCATTCCACCTGGGCGGTGGCCAGCGCCATCATCCTCGCCGACATGGTGCCGGAGCGACGCGTGCAGATCTTTGCGCGCGCGGACGAGTACGCGCGCAACCGCGAGGTCGGGGGCGTTCACTATCCAAGCGATGTGGCCGCCGGACATCTCGCCGGTACGGCGCTCGCCGTGGAGCTCTTCAACATACCGCGCTTCGATGCGGACGAAATCGCCGCGGCTAACGAGCTGCGCCAGGCGCTGGGGCTGCCAGCGCTGATTCGACACTAACAACCAAGCAGGGGGAAACATGAAACGAACCATTCGGACCGGCTGCGCCGGCTTCGCAGCGGCGTTGCTCGGTCTGGCCGCCTGCAGCACCCCACCGGGAGCGCAGCGACCGGCATCGCAGGCCAGCTGCAACCGTGCCTGCCTGACCCAAGTGATGACCGGCTACCTTCAGGCGCTGCAGACCGGCAACGCCGCGCGGCTGCGGGTCACGGCGCCGGTGCACTTCACGCAGGATCAGACCGATCGGGTTTTCGGCAAGGAGGGGATCTGGTCGAGCCACGTCGAACTCACCGGCTACCGCTTCGACATCATCGACGTGCGGGCCGGTGTGGCCGCGGCGCTCGTGAAGGTGAAAGTGGACGGCGCGCCCTCGCTGATGGCGCTGCGCCTGCTGACCCAGGGTGGACGCATCAGCGGCGTCGAGAGCATCGTCGTGCATTCGCGCGATGAAGGGATGATCTTCAAGATCGACGCCATCCAGACGCTGAGCGCCGCGATGGCGTATACACCGACACCGCAACAGCGCAACTCCCGCGATGAGATGATCGCCGCCGCCGCGCACTATCCGCATGGGCTGCAGACCGGCAGCTTCGAGAAGGTCGATGCGCCCTTCGCCGAGGATGCCTACCGCTTCGAAAACGGCCAGCTCATGGCAGGTCCGGGCTGCACCTTCTTCAAGGGCTGCGAGCACATCAAGAGCCAGAAGATCCCGACGCTCGCGAAGCTGGTGTTCCACGTCGCCGCGGTCGATGAGGAACAGGGCGTGGTGCTGATCCGTATGGATTTCGGGCCAGGCTCGGTGTTCGACGCCCCGAACCGGCCCAAGGATCAGTCGCTGAGCGTATTCGAGGCCTTCAAGGTCTATGGCGGGCAGATCCACGCCGTCGAAGCCTTCATGAAGACCAAGCCTGCCGCGCAGCCCCTCGGCTGGGACGGCTGACACCGCTACTCGTAGCGCAGCGCGGCGACCGGCTTCGCACGCGCGACGAGTATCGAGTGGGTGCTGACGGTCAGCAGCGCGATCAACAAGGCCAGTCCAGCGGCCGCCGGGAACAGCCACAGCGGCAGCTCGGCGTGGTAGGCAAAGCCCTGTAGCCAGCCGTGCATCGCGTACGCCGTGACCGGCCAGGCGATGAGATTGGCCCACAGCACGGGCTTTGCGAACTGCCGCAACAGCAGTCTGATGACATTGCCGGTATCAGCGCCGAGTGCCTTGCGAATGCCGATCTCGCGCGTGCGCCGCTCGGCGATGGAGGCGGCAAGGCCGAGCAGGCCGAGGCAGGCGAGCACCACCGCCACGGCCGTGAAGACCGCGAACAGTTGCGCTTCGTGCAGCATGGCAACGTAGAGGTTTTGGATATGCTCCTCGAGGAACTCGCGGTCGAGGGGTTTGGCTGCGCCGGTCGCCTTCCCGGCCCGCTCGATTGCGGCCAGGGTTTCGGCAATCTGCCGCCCGGTGAGCTTGATGTTGATCAGGTTGAAATCGTTGTCGGCAGGCGTGACGACGTACGCGACGGCTTCGATCCGGCGCTCCACCGATGCCAATGAAAAATCGGGCACGACGCCGATGACGGTGAGTTTCTCGATGTTGTCACGGGCCTTGCCGTGGCCAATCGCCGGCAGTGAGAAGCCAATGGCGTCGGCCGCGTGCGCGAAGCCCAGTTGTCGGGCCGCCGTTTCGTTGATGACATAGTAGATGCCGTCGGCGCTGCCGGTGAGTTTGCCCGCGAGGGGTTTGACGCCGTAGAGGTCAAAGAGCGAGGGCGCCACGGGCGCCACGAACACCAGTTGCGGAATGCCGGTGCGGTCGTCGGCGGTCATGAACTGCGAGTCACCGAGCAACCCCGCGGTCGAGCAGGCCAGCCCGCGCACTCCCGGCAGTGCCCGCACCTGGTTCGCGAACGCCGGATTACAGGGCGAGCGCACCAGCAGCATCTGGTCGGTGTCCACGCGCAGCGCATCCTCAGTCGCGAAGTGCCGCTGCTGATAGACCACTCCCGCCGCGATCATCAACCCGACCAGGATGGCGAACTGCAGCGTCACCAACAGCTGGCGCAGCAGCCCGGCACTGCGCGACGGGCCCATTCCGCCCCTCAACAACCGCAGCGGCCGAAATTCCGACAGGACGAGCGCCGGCCATGCCCCGACGAGCATGCCGAGCAGCAGCACCGTGGCCATCAACGTTGCGAGCAGCCGGGGTTCGCGCCAATATTTGAACGTCGCCTGCACATCAAGGAAGGCGTTGGCATACGGGAGCGTCCATTCGGCGAGCGCAACGGCCACGAGCGCGGCGACCAGAACGTAGGCCATCGATTCGCCCAGGAACTGGGCGATGAGCGCGCGGCGAGTGGCGCCGGCAAGCTTGCGAATCCCGACTTCCCGGGCGCGGCGATTGGCGCGCGCCGTCAGCAGGTTCACGAAGTTGATGGCGGCGATGAGCAGAATGCCGAAGCCCACGACCATTGCCATCGTCACCCTGCGGTAGAAACCGGGATCCTTCCAGGGGATGGCATCAATGCGGTCCATGGGCACCAGTCGCAGGTCTAGTTCCCAGCCCTTCGGTGGACGGGCAAACAGGGCGTTGGCCATCAGCGGCATCGCCTGCAGCAGATGGCGCAGGGAGGCGTGGGGTGCGAGCTTCACATAGGTATTGGTGCCGAAGCCGACATTCGATCCGGCCACATTGGCGGGAATGTCATCCTCCCGGTGCAGCTCGGTCCAGGTCGCGCGTGAGGAGACGAATATCCCCGTCCCCAGATGAGTGGCGTTCGGCGGCAGGTCCTCGATCACGGCCGCCACCGCGAGCGTATGCGTCGCACCCGTTCGTGGCTCCTTCAACACCAGCGTTGCACCCAGCGGCGCATCACGGCCGAAGTATTTGCGCGCGATGCTTCTTGGCAGGACGATCGTGTCGGGGCGTGCGAGGGCGGTTCTCAGATCGCCTGCGAGCGTTGGCAGCGGCAAGACCTCGAAGGCATTCGGATCCGCCCAGTAGACCCATTCGCTCGCTTCGATGTTCTGGTGCCGCAGCGTCGCGGTGTCGGAAAACAGGCGCGTCATCGCCTGTATTTCACTGAAGCGCAGCGCCAGCTGCTGACCGATGAAAGTATTGGTGCTCCCCAGGTAGATGGTCGCATGCCCCGGGGGCGTGATCACGGTGACGCCCATGTAGACTCGGTCGTACCCGGGAATGAAGTGATCGTGGCTCAACTCGGTGTGCACGATCAGCGCCGCCAGCAGCGCCGTGCACATTCCCACGGACAGACCGAACACACTGATGGCGGCGTAGAGCCGGTTGCGGGCCATGTGGCGAAGTGCGGCCGCGAGGCAGTTGCGGAACATTGTCTCAGGTCTATTCGTAACGCAGCGCAGCCACGGGCTTCGCCCGGGCGACCAGAATCGAATGAGTGCTGACGGTCAGCAACGCGATCAGCAAGGCCAGTGCCGCGGCGGCCGGGAACAGCCACACCGCCAGATCCACGTGGTACGCAAATCCCTGCAACCAACGGCGCATGGCAAACGCCGTAACGGGCCACGCTATCAGGTTGGCCCACAGCACGGGCTTGGCGAACTGCCGCAGCAACAGCTGAATGATGTTGCCGGTGTCGGCGCCTAAGGCCTTGCGGATCCCGATCTCACGCGTGCGCCGCTCGGCGATGGATGCGGCAAGGCCAAGCAGGCCCAGGATGGCCAGGACCACGGCGATCGAGGCGAAGACTCCGAACAGCTGCGCCTCGCGCAGCATGGCCAGGTACAGGGTCTGGATGCGCTCTTCGAGGAAGACCCGGCTGATCGGCGTCTTCGCACCTGTTGCCACCCAGAGGCGGTCGATGGCGTTCAAAGTCTCGGGAATCTGCCGGCCGGTCAACTTGACGCTGATCGTATCGAGCGCCGAGTCCCCCGGGATGACGCCGAATGCCTGCGCTTCGATCGGGTGTTCCACTGAACCGAATGAGAAATCCGGAATCACCCCAATGACGGGCACTTTCTGCAGTCCTTTGGACTCGTACACGGGGGCTTCGTAACCGACGGCATCAGCGGGCCTGGCAAACCCCAGATGACGAGCCGCCGTCTCATTGATGACGTAGTAACTGCTTCCGGCACTTGCGGAGGTCCGACCCGCCACGGGCTTGATGCCGTACAGATCAAAGAGCGCGGGGTCCACGACGATTCGGTACATCAACTGCGGGACGCCGACCCTGTCGTTGAGGAGCCAGACGTTGATGGGTCCGTGGTCGACCAGATTGCTTCCCGAGCAGGACACTCCGCGAACCCCCGGCAGCCGGCGCAATTCGGCGGTGAACACCGTCCGACAGGAGGAATTGATCAGCAGCATCTGATTGGTGTCGACACGCAGCGCATCCTGCGTGGCAAATTGACGCTGCTGATAGACCACGGCGGCGGCGATGATCAATCCAATCAGGATCGCGAACTGCCCGGTCACCAGGATCTGCCGCAGCAACCCGGCGCCGCGCGAATGCCGGGTCTCGCCGGTCAGGATCTGCAGCGGGCGGAACGCGGACAATACAAAGGCGGGATAGGCGCCCGCGAGCGTTCCGAGCAGTAGCGCCGCCAGGATGATCGCCGCGATCAGGGTCGGGTCCTGCCAGTACTCGAACGTCGCGCCCGTGGCCAGAAATGCGTTCACGTACGGCAAGAGTACTTCAGTGAGCGCGCTGGCGACCATGGTTGCGGCGGTCACGTAGGCGACCGACTCCGTGAGAAACTGCAGCACGAGTACCCGTCGCGCGGCCCCCGCAAGCTTGCGGATGCTCACTTCCCTGGCGCGCAGCGCGGAGCGCGCGGTAAGCAGGTTGACGAAGTTGACGCCTGCGATGACGAGAATGCCGAAGCCCACGATGATGATCATCGCCAGCCTGCTTGCGAACCCGGGGTTGAACCATGCGTTCGCGTCTATGCGGTCCATGCGCACCAGCTTGAGGGCCAGCGCCCAGCCCTTGGGCACGCCGGTCCACAAAGTCTGTTCCATCGCGGGCAATGCGCGCGCCACCTGCTCGGCGGAAGCGTGGGGCGCCAGTTTCAGGTAGGTGTAGGTGCCGATGACGTCGCCGCGGTCATGGTTGGGTTCATGGTCCAGCTGGTACATCTGCGTCCAGGGCGCCAGCGAGGACAGGAATATTCCAGCTTTCAGATGAGTGCTGTTCGGCGGCAGATCCTCAATCACCCCCGTGACGGTCAGCACGGCAGTCTCAGGGCGCCCGTCAAATTTCTCCACCAGGGTCTCGCCCAGGGGCGCGTCGCGACCAAAGTACTTGCGCGCAACGCTTCTCGACATGACGATTGTGTCGGGGCGCGACAACGCTGTCTTCAGGTCGCCTGCGACCACCGGCAGCGCCAGGACCTGAAGCGCATTGGGATCCGCCCAGTAGACGCGCTCGTGTGCTTCAACGTGGGTATGACTGAGGATCACACCCCCGTCCCGCAGGCGTGTCATCGCCTGTATCTCGCTGAACCTCAAGGCCAGTTGTTTGCCGGCGAAGGGGTTGGTGCTGTCCTTGTACAGTGCCGCTTCCCCCGGGGGCATGATGGCAGTCACCACCATGTAGATCCTGTCGTATCCCCGGATGAAATGATCGTGGCCCAGTTCGTTGCGGACCACGAGCCCCGCGAGCAGCGCCGTGCACAACCCCACTGACAGCCCGAGCACACTGATGGCGGTATAGAGCTTGTTGCGCGCCAGATGGCGCAGGGCGGCGGCGAGGCAGTTGCGGAACATGCGCCGGCGCCTACTCGTAACGCAGCGCGGCCACAGGCCTCGCGCGCGCAACCAGAATCGAATGAGTACTGACGATCAGCATTGCGATCAGCAGTGCGAGTGCGGCGGCAGCCGGGAACAGCCATGCCGCCAGATCGACGTGATAGGCAAAGCCCTGCAGCCAGCGGTGCATCGCGAGCGCGGTAACGGGCCAGGCAATGAGATTGGCCCACAGTACGGGCTTGGCGAACTGCCACAGCAACAGCTGGATGATGGCGTTGGTGTCGGCGCCCAGGGCCTTGCGGATACCGATCTCGTGGGTGCGCCGCTCGGCAATGGATGCCGCCAGTCCGAGCAGGCCGAGCGACGCCAGCACCACGGCCACCATCGCGAAAATGCCGAACAGCTGTGCCTCGCGCAGCATGGCGAGATACATCGTCTGAATATGCTCCTCGAGAAAGAAACGGCTGATCGGAGCGTCGGCGCCAGTCGCCTTCCAGAGCCGGTCAATGGCACTGAGGGTCTCGGGGATCTGCCGACCGTTCAGCTTGACGTTGATGAGGTTGAAGAGAGGATCCTGGGCAGTGACCAGGAAACCCTGGGCTTCAATCCGGTGTTCGACAGAATCCAGCGAAAAATCCGGCACGACACCGATCACCGTCGCGTTGTGCTGGGACAGCCCAAAATGCGTCGGCAGTTGATAGCCGATGGCGTCTGAAGCCCTTGCGAACCCCAATTGCCGTGCCGCCGTTTCATTGATCAGGTAGTAGAGGCCCGCGGAACTTTCGGAACTGCGGCCTGCGACGGGCTCGATGCCATAGAGGTCCAATAGCGATGGCTCGACCGAAATCTTGTAGAGCAGCTGCTGGCCGCCGCTTTTGTCCTTGACGAACGAAACGTTCACGCCGCCATGATCCACCAACGGGGACGACGAGCAGGCGACGCCCCGGACGCCAGCGAGCCGGCGCAGCTCCGACGTGAACGCCGCATTGCAGGGCGAATGGATCAGCAGCATCTGGTCGGTGCGGACCCGTAGCGCATCCTGCGTCGCGAACTGTCGCTGCTGGTACACCACGGCGGCCGCAATGATCAGTCCGATCAATATGGAGAACTGCCCTGTGACCAGGAGCTGCCGCATCAGCCCCGCGCCGCGCGACTGCCCGACCTCGCCGCTCAGGACGTGCAGCGGCCGCAGCGCCGACAGGACGATGGCCGGATAGGCGCCCGCGAGCACTCCCAGCAGCAGCATGAAAAGCGCGATGGCGGCGCTGAGCGCGGGATCCTGCCAATAGCCGAACGTGGCGCCTGCCGCCAGAAAGACGTTGACGTAGGGCAGCAGCAGTTCGGTGAGCGCAACGGCCAACAACGATGCGGCGATCACGAAGACCATCGACTCGGCGAGGAACTGCACCATCAGTACATGCCTCTGGGCGCCGGCCAACTTGCGAACGCCGACCTCCTGCGCACGGCGTGCCGAGCGGGCGGTGAGCAGGTTGACGAAGTTGATGCCGGCGATGATGAGAATGCCGAAGCCCACGATCGACAGCATCAGCAGCCGGCTCGAGACGCCGGGATTGAGCGCCGGATCAACGTTGAGACGGTCCATCCGCAGCAGGTTCAGGGCCAGCGTCCACCCCTCGGGCGGGGGCGCAAACACGACCTGCGCGATCGTGGGCATCGCCTGCAGCAGGCGTCGGGCGGAGCGCTGCGGCGCGAGTTTCAGATAAGTGTGGGTGCCGACGCCCAATTGCGTCCGGAACACACTCGCGGGAACGGCCTCCTGCTGATGCAGCTCGGTCCAGGGGGAGAGCGAGGAGACGAAGATATCGGCGGTCAGATGCGTCCCGCTCGGCGGCAGATCCTCGATGACCGCCGCCACGGACAGCACATGAGTCTCGGTGCTGCCATCCACTTGCAGGGTGAGCGTTTCGCCCAGGGGCGCATCGCGGCCGAAATACCGGCGCGCGACGCTGCGGGACATGACGATCGTGTCGGGGCGGGCGAGCGCCGCGGTCAGATCTCCTGCGATCACCGGCAATGGCAGAAGCTCGAAGGCATTCGGATCCGCCCAGTACACGTGTTCGTGTCCGCGCGTCGTCGCACCCAGGAGCGTCGCATCGGCGGCAAAAAGGCGTGTCACGGCCTGGATTTCGTCGAACTTCAGCGCCAGCTGCGCACCGACGAAGGGCAGCGTACTGTCGTAGTACATCGTCGCATGACCGGGGGGCGTGACGGCGCTACCGATCACATAGATCCTGTCGTAGCCGGCGATGAAATGATCGTGGCTGAGCTGGCTGCGGATCACGAGTCCCGCCAGGAGCGAGGTGCAAAGGCCGATCGCAAGTCCCAGCACGCTGATGGCGGTGTAGAGCTTGCTGCGCGCCAGGTGACGCAGGGCGGCGGCGAGGCAGTTGCGGAACATGGGTGTTCCGCCTCGCTATTGATAACGCAAAGCGGCGACCGGCTTGGCCCGCGCCACCCGCACCGAATGGACGGACACGGTCAGGAGTGCGATCACCACGGCCGCGGTGGCCGAGACGACGAACACCCAGGGCGACAGATCAATTCGGTAGGCGAATCCCTGCAGCCAGCGGTGCATCAGCCAGGCCGTCACCGGCCAGGCGATCACGGTCGCCCACAGTACGGGCCGCGCGAACTGCCACAGCAACAGACGCAGGATGCTGCCGGTATCCGCCCCCAGCGCCTTGCGCACGCCGATTTCGCGCGTGCGCCGCTCGGCGGTGAAGGCCGACAGACCGAACAGACCCAGCGCCGCCAGCAACAGTGCAACGCCGGCGAACACACTGAAGATCGTGCTCTGGCGCTTAAGCTCGCTGTACAGGTTCTGCACATACTGGTCGAAGAAGCTGCGCGATATCGGCCCTTCCCGCCCCGGCTGCTGATTCCACAGCGCATCGATCTGCTGCAGGGTCTGTGGTATCTCGCGGCCTGCGAGCTTCACATTCAGCTGCGAAAACCAGCCGCTGCTGTATTCATAAAAAACCGGATCAATCGAATGACGAACCGAATCGCGTGAAAAGTCCGGCACGACGCCGATGATCTCGCGGCGCTCGGTTGAGCCCAGCGTGAATATTTTGCCGACCGCCTCTGCAGGGTTGACAAAGCCCAGCCGCCGCGCCGCCGTTTCATTGACCACCACCCGGTAGGCAACGGTCGCCACCTGGTTGCGAAAGGCCGGCAGAATGTCCATGGCCCGCTCAGCGATGAAGAAGCGTCCGGCCACCGGTTTGAATCCGAGTAACTCGAACAGTCCGGCACCCACCTGGCTGTTCTGCAGGGTTATCGTCCTGCCGTCCGGAGCGCGATAGGCTGCCGTGCCGAAGTTATTGAGAAAATCCATGGAGCAGGCGGTCCCGCGAACCCCCGGCAGACGGGAGACTTCCAATTTGAACGCATACGTCTCGCAATCACCGACCGGCAGCTGAATCGCGAGCAGTTGCTCCTGGTCGAAGCGCAATCCCTGCTGCAGCCCGAAGATCGTCTGCCGATAGATGATGCCGGTCGCCACGGCCAGCCCGATCAGGATGGCGAACTGGACGATGACCAGCAGCTGCCGCAGGCGGCCGGAGCCACTGGCCGGCGTCTTGCCGCCCGCCAGGACCGCCGTGGGTCGATACTGCGACAGCACCATTGCCGGATAGAGGCCGGCAAGCACGCCGACCACCAGCACCACGGCGATCAGCTTGAACAGCACGGGCCAATGCCAATAGCTGAAAACCAGGTTGCGATCGATCAGGGCATTGAGGCGTGGCAACAGCACCAGTTCGACCGCCGCCACGGCCAGCAGCATGCCGAGGGCGCTGTACAGGAGCGATTCGCTCATGAACTGTACCAGCAGGTCGCGGCGCCGGCCTCCGGCCGCTTTGCGCACGCCCACCTCAATCGCGCGCCGTGCCGCACGAGCGGTCATCAGGTTCACGAAATTGATGCCCGCGATGCCAAGAATCAGCACCCCGACGACGGCGATCGCGCGCAGTGCACGCGGATCACCGGCCGGTGTCATCGCAAATGCGCCGGGCTCGCGCAAATGGATAGCGCTGATCGGCGTCAGCACGATCCGGAACGAGTTTTCCTTCTGACCGGCTGTCGGCGGCATGTTCCTGTCAACCCACTCCCCGAACCCCTGCCGCAACTGTTCGGCGGATGCGCCCGCGGCCAGGCGCACATACGTATAGGCTCGGTAGGCGTTCATCCCCTCGGGATGCGGAATCGCTTTCGCCGAGGCAAAAACCTCCGTGTTCAAGTGCGTGTTGGCGGGCAGGTCCGCGAGTACCGCCGTGACCTGCAGGGTGACCTTCCGATCGACCTGGAGGGTCTCCCCCAGGGGCAGATCGCGGCCGAAATATTTGCGCGCCATGCGCCGGGTGAGCACCAGCCCGTCGGGACGCTCCAGCGCCGTCTTCAGATCACCCGCCAGGGCAGGCAGTGGCAGGACGTCGAACACATTGGGATCGGCCCAGTGAAACCGCTCCTCGAACATCTCGACATTGCCATGGCGCAGATTCTCACCCCCGAAGGTGTTGCTGAGACGCGTGAGCGCCTCGATCTGCGGAAAGGCGAGCTTGAGCTTCGGACCGGCAATCGCGCTGAAGTCATCGATGGCGTTCGAACCCGCATCCGCGACCACGACGGCGCCCGATATCCGGTAGATACGCGGGTATCCCGCAATGAAATCCTCGAAGTTCAACTCGTTATGGACGTAGAGCGCCACGAGTATGGCGGCGGCGAAGCCGACCGCGAGACCCACGACATTGATGGCCGCGTACAGACGATTGCGCGCCAGGTTGCGCACGGCCGCCGCGAGATAATTGCGGAACATCGCGTTTGCCTGGAATTACCGGTTACGCCGCCAGCAGCGTTTCGCTGACCACCTGGCCGTCGAGCAGTTTTACCGTACGTGCCGCCGCCGCCGCATGAACCAGCGAGTGCGTCACCATGATCACGGTCGTGCCGGCCCGGTTGATCTGCGTCAGCATCTCCATCACCGCCGTGCCATTCTCGGTATCGAGGTTGCCCGTGGGCTCATCCGCCAGTATCAGCTTCGGCTCGCCGACCAGCGCGCGGGCGATGGCGACGCGCTGCTGCTGACCGCCGGAGAGCTGGCTGGGCAGATGGCGGGCGCGGTGGCTGAGACCGACGCGCTCCAGGGCCGCCGTCACCCGCCGGCGTCTTTCGGCGCCACTCATGCCGCGATAAAGGAGAGATACTTCCACGTTCTCCGAGACATTCAGATCATCGATCAGGTTGAAGCTCTGGAAGACGAAGCCGACGCTGCCGCGCCGCAGGCGTGTCAGTTCCTTCTCGCGCAGTGTCGCGACCTCCGCGCCGAAGAACGCATAGCTGCCGCTGTCCGGGCTGTCGAGCATCCCGAGAATATTGAGCAGCGTGGACTTGCCACAGCCCGACGGGCCCATGATGGCCAGAAACTCACCGGTGCTGACCGCGAGGGAGACCGCCGAGAGGGCATGGGTCTCCACTTCGGTGGTGCGGTAGATCTTGCTGATGTTCTGCAGACTCAACATGCGATTTCCCCGTTCTATTTGAGGTCAATTCGGTCGATGCGTTCCAGCCCGTTGTAGTCCGAGGTGATGACACGTTCGCCGGCGCTCAGACCGCTCAGGATCTCCACCTGCTCCGCGTTGCGCCGCCCGACCTTGATCCGGCGCCGCTGCGCGCTGCGGCCGTCGGCCTGCAATACGAAGGCCCAGTCACCGCCACTGCGTTCGAGAAAGGCGCCGGCCGGCAGCACCAGGCCCGGCGCATCCGCCCCCAGGGACAGCCGTCCCTGCAGCGTCTGTCCGCGCAGCAACCCCGCGGGCGGCGGTCCCGCGAAGGCGAGATCCACCACGAAGCCGCCGCTTTTGACCTGAGGATAAACGCGCGTCACCTTCAGGGGATATGACTTGTCGTCGAGCTGAATGCTCGCGGCCTGCCCGGACCGCACCCTCGCGAGGTAGTACTCATCGACGGTCGCCGAGAGCTTGTAGCCGGTTTCGGGCGTGATTTCCGCGAGGCGGTCGCCCAGGTTGCGACTCTCGCCGACCGTGAGATCCATGGTGGTCAGCAGACCGCTCACCGGCGCGCGCACGGTGAGGTCGGCGAGCTTGCCGTGCGTGACCACCAGATCCTGCTGCAGCTTCGCGATCTGCGCCTGCAGTTGCGGCAGCTGCTGCCGGCGCAGGTCCTCCTGCCGACGATTGCTTTCCTCCTGCATCGGCCGCTGCCGCAGTGCATTGTCGAGTTCGTCCTTGATCTGATCCCGCGACTCGACCGACACCATATGCTCGCTCACCAGGGCCTCGCGCCGCTCCAGCGCGCGCCGCAGACGCACGATGTCGTACTCGATCTGCGCCAGCGCCTTCTGGTTGGCCACACGGTTCTGTTCCAGCTGGGTCTGGTACGACTGCGCCTCGGTGATCGATTGCACCAGACGGCCTTCGCGATCCAGCACATCGAGCTCCAACGCGGTATTGCTCAAGGTCACGAGCGCCTGACCGGCGGTCACGCTGTCGCCGGCCTGGACCAGGATATGCTCGATCCGTCCGCCCTCCACCGCATCGAGGTACACCGTGTCGTGCGGTACGACTTCACCGGTGAGCGGAATGATGTCGTGATAGACCCCGTGCACGGTGGCGGCGATGGTGAGGCTGGCCGCGGGAATGCTCACGCTGCGCTGCGCGGGTCCCAGCAGCAGTACCCCCGCGCCGATCAGGAGGACCACCGCCGTGACGCCCAACAGCAGCTGTTGCCACAGCTTCAACCGCCACCACGGCTGCGACAGCGGCCGGTCCATGGCAGAGTGGAGCACGACACCTGGTGTGGGACTTTTCGCGGCGACACTCATCAGCGCTAGTGTAGAGCCGACCAGTTGTGATAAAAAATTGCGGTTTTTCAGGTGCTTGGCGGCGTCTGCCGGCGCACCGACGCTTCGAGGTGTCCGGAAGTGAACACTTCAGATGAAGACCTCGCGGTCCTCATCATCGAGGACGATCCTGACGTGCAGCGCGCCGCGCGCATTGCACTGGCGGGAGAGCGCACGCTCATCGAGACGCTGACTGCACCGGCGGGACTGGCCGCCCGACTCGATGCCATCAATTTCAATGTCGTGCTGCTGGATATGAACTTCATCGCGGGCGAACGCAGCGGCGCCGCGGGGCTCGATGCCCTGGCGCATCTGCAGGAGCTGGATGCCAGCCTGGCCGTGGTACTGATGACGGCCTACGGCGGAGTGTCCCTCGCGGTCGAGGCGCTCAAGCGCGGCGCCACGGACTTCGTGCTCAAACCCTGGCGCAACGACAAGCTGATCGCGACCGTGACGGCCGCCGCCGCAACCACCCGCCGCCGGCGCGCGGCGGAGACCCTGAACCTCGATGCGCTGGAGCGCGGCGCCATCGAGCGCGCGCTGCTGCAACACGCCGGCAACATCTCGCTGGCCGCCGCCGCGCTCGGACTGAGCCGGCCGGCGCTGTACCGCCGGATGTCCAAACATGGTCTCTAGCCTGCCGCGGCACTTTCAACTCGCGGTGCTGGCGCGGGCGGTGCTGCTGGCCGCGCTGATCGTGGTCCTGGTACGGCTGATGACCGTCACGCAGTTCTACGCGACGGAACTGGTGGTGGCGCTGATCGGCCTGCTGGTGATCCTGGACCTGGTGCGGGTGGTGGCGCACGCCGACCGCTCGACCCGGCGGTTTCTCGAGTCGCTGACCGCCGGCGATCCGGATCATCCTCCGCCGGCGTTCGATCGCGCGTGGCAGTCGCTGCAGCAGGATCGCCGCACGCAGCGCCAGAGCGCCGACTATCTGCAGACACTGTTGGATACGGTGCCGGCGGCGCTGCTCGTGGTCGAGGCCGATGGCGCGCTGCGCCTGGTCAATCGCGCCGCGTACCGGCTGCTGGGCGAGCCGGCGCCGCGATTGGATCAGGTCACCGTGCTCGGCAGCAGCGCGGCACGTGTGCTCTCGCTCATGACGCCCGGTGCGCAGCAGATCGTGCAACTGGGCGATGGCCGCCAGCTGCTGGCCTCCGCCTCGCAATTCTCGGTCCCCGGGGGCGCGGCGCGGCGGCTCATCTGTCTGCAGCGCCTGGCCGGTGATCTGGATGCGGTGGAGCACAAGGCCTGGGACGACATGGCGCGGGTGCTGGCGCACGAAATGATGAATTCACTCACGCCGATTGCCTCGCTGTCGGAAAGCCTGGATGCGCTGCTGCGCGCCGGCGGCCACACCGAGGAAGTCGCAGGCGCACTGGAGGCCATCCGGCGTCGCAGTCAGGGGCTGATGCGCTTCGTCGAGCGCTATCGCAAGGTCGCGGAGCTGCCGGAGCCGCTGCTGCTGCGGCTGCCGCTGAAAAGCGTACTGCAGGGTGTGGAGCGCCTGGTCGCAGCGACACTCGAGCAGGGCAACATCGGCTATGCCAGTACGGTATCCCCGCCCGAGCTCACCGTGCTGGGGGATGCCGACCTGCTGGAGCAGGCGCTCATCAATCTGCTGCGCAACGCCGCCGAGGCAGTGCGCGGGCAAGCGGCGGCGCGCATCGAGGTGGCCTGCGGACTCGAGGCGGGTCTGTGCTTCATCGATGTTGCCGACAATGGTCCCGGCCTCTCGGCCGCGGCGCGCGAGCAGATCTTCATCCCCTTCTTCACCACCAAGGAGGGCGGCCACGGCATCGGGCTGTCCCTTGCGCGGCGCATCGCCCTGTGCCACGGCGGCCAGCTCACCGTGCGCTCCGGTTCCCATGGATCCGTGTTCCGACTCAGCCTGCCGTCTTAGGATTCACTGATTTTTGGGTCACTTGCATTTCGAAAGTTATTGGGATAGCTTACTTGCGTATTGATAGTGACCAGGCGGCCTCATGCAGCGCAAAAGCTTCGCCGAAACCCAGTGCCCCATCGCCCGCAGTCTCGAGCGCGTCGGGGAGTGGTGGAACATCCTCATCCTGCGCGATGCCTTCCGCGGCTACAGCCGCTTCGATGAATTCCAGGACAGCCTAGGGATCGCGCCCAATATCCTGGCGCGGCGTCTCAAGGGCCTGGTCGAATCGGGCCTGCTGGAGAGGCGCCGCTACCAGGAGCGCCCGGCGCGCTTCGAATATGTGCTCACCGAGCGTGGCCGGGACTTCCGGCCGGTGCTGTGGAGTCTGCTCGCCTGGGGCAATCGGCATTTCGCGCCCGAGGGCGTCAGCGTCCAGCTCATCGACAGCGAAACCGGCAAGGTGGCCGACCCGATGCTCGTGGACCGCCTTTCGGGCAAGCCGCTGGTGGCACCGCAGTTCCGAACGGCCCCCGGGCCGGCCGCCAACACCCGCACCCGCAGCCGCAACGAGTCGCGGAGCATCGGATGAACGCCGTAGTGGATGTGGCGGTGGATCGGGACGTGCGCGTTGGCGCGAGCGTGCCCTGGAGGAAGGTGTTGCTCGGCGCAGGCAGTGCGCTCGCGATACTCGCCATCCTCGCGCTGGGCGTGCGCTGGTATGCCGTTTCGCGCTTCATTCAAAGCACCGACGACGCGTTCGTGGGCGGCGACATCACAGTGCTGGCGCCGAAAGTGCCGGGCTTCATCGCCGAAGTCGCGGTGACCGACAATCAGAACGTGCGCGCCGGGGATCTGCTGGTGCGGCTGGATGACCGTGACTTCAAGGCAGCGCTCGATCGCGCGCAGGCGGCAGTGGCCGCGCAGCAGGCGCGCCTGGCGAACCTCGCCGCGACCCTGCACCTGCAGCAGGCGATGATTGCCGAGGCACGAGCCTCGATCGCCGCGGCCGATGCCGAGGTCACCCGCACGCAGGATGATCAGGCGCGATTCGCGCGGCTCGCGCAGCGCGGCGCAGCCTCGGTGCAAAGCTCGCAAAAGGCGGACTCCGATTTCGCCCAGGCGCAGGCTTTGAGCGTACGGGCTCGCGCCGGCCTCGATGCTGCGCAGCGGCAGTCCGAAGTCATTGAGACTGAGCGGCTGCAGACCCAGGCGCAGCTGGCGCAGGCCAGCGCGGACCGCGATCTCGCCCAGCTCAACTTGCGCTATACGCAACTGCGGGCACCCGTCGATGGTGTCATCGGCAATCGCAGCGCCCAGGTCGGCGCGTATGCCGCGGTCGGCGCACCGCTCCTGTCGGTCGTGCCCGCGCGCGGACTGTGGGTCGATGCGAACTTCAAGGAGGATCAGCTGGCGAGGATGCATGCGGGCCAGCGCGCAACAATCCACGCCGACGTCCTGCCCGGTGTGATCTTCCAGGGCCAGGTCACGAGCCTCAGCCCTGCCACCGGCGCCCAGTTCAGTGTGTTGCCGGCCGAAAACGCCACGGGCAATTTCACCCGCATCGTGCAGCGCGTCCCGGTGCGCATCGCCCTGCTCGGGGATGCCTCGCACCTGGGACGGCTGCGACCGGGGCTGTCGGTGCAGGTCGATGTCGATCAGCGAGATCGCACGCAGCCGTGAAAGCGGTCACCCCCGCGGATGAATTGCCGCTGGCGGTGAAGGTGCTGGCCTTCGCGGTCATGAGTGTCGGATTCTTCATCGCGCTGCTGGACATCCAGATCGTGTCGGCGTCGCTGCGCGATATCGGCGGCGGATTGTCGGCGGGCATCGATGAGACGGCGTGGGTGCAGACCAGCTACCTGATCGCCGAAATCATCGTCATCCCACTCTCCGGCTGGCTGTCACGCGTCATGTCGACGCGCTGGCTGTTCAGCGTTTCGGCCGCGGGGTTCACCCTGACCAGTCTGCTGTGCGGCTGGGCCTGGGACATCCACAGCATGATCGTGTTTCGCGCGCTGCAGGGTTTTCTCGGCGGCTCGATGATTCCCACGGTCTTCACCACCGCCTTCGCCTACTTCAAGGGACATCAACGCGTGATCGCGGCCGCAACCGTCGGGGCGCTCTCCTCGCTCGCGCCGACGCTGGGCCCGACGGTCGGCGGCTGGATCACCGATCACTACTCCTGGCACTGGCTGTTCTTCGTGAACCTGGTGCCGGGCACCATCGTCACGATCGTCGTGCCGCTGCTGGTGCGCATCGATGCACCCGATCTGAAGCTGCTGCGCGGTGCGGACTATCTGGGGATGGCGCTCATGGCCCTGTCACTGGGGTGTCTCGAATACACGCTCGAGGAAGGTCCGCGCTGGGGCTGGACGGATGATGCGACCATCGCGCTCACCGCCTGGACCGCGGCGATTGCCGGCCTCGCGTTCATTGCCAGAAGCCTGCTGCATCCGCGTCCGGTGGTCGATCTGCGCGCCCTCAAGAGTCTGAATTTCGCGCTCGGCTGCTTCTTCTCCTTCGTGAGCGGCGTCGGCATTTTTGCGACGGTGTATCTGACGCCGCTGTTTCTGGGCAGGGTCCGGGGCTTCAGCGCCCTGCAGATTGGCCTCGCGGTATTCTCCACCGGCCTCTTCCAGATCCTGTCGATTCCGATCTACGTGACCCTGGCGCGCCGGGTCGATCTGCGCTGGCTGATGATGTTCGGCCTCGCCTGCTTCGGCCTGAGCATGTGGAACTTCACCCCGATCACGCATGACTGGGGCGGGCGCGAACTGTTGCTGCCGCAGGCGCTGCGGGGCTTTGCCCAGCAGTTCGCGGTGGCGCCGGTGGTGACGCTGACCTTGGGATCGCTGGCGCCCGAGCGACTGCGGTTCGCCTCGGGGCTCTTCAATCTCATGCGTAATCTCGGGGGCGCGATCGGAATCGCGGTGTGCGGCACCCTGTTGAACAGTCGCACCAATCTGCACTTCGAGCGACTGGCCAGTCATCTCAATACCGCGAATGCGGCCCTGGCACCGCTGCTGCGGCAGCCCGCGCACACCACGGCGCTGGAGCGGCTATGGTCGCTGACGATGCGCGAGGCGCAGACCCAGGCCTATGCGGATGCCTTCCTCGCCATCAGCGTCGCATTCGTGATCGCGACGCTGATGGTTCCCGTGATGCGCAAGGTGGTCGCGCCGGCCGCGCCGCCGGCGGATGCTCACTGAGTGCGCGGCAGGTCGAACACCAGCACTTCGGCGTCCCGTCCCTGTTCAAGAACCAGGTCCTGGCTCTGCGTGACCTGCAAGGCATCCCCCGCTTCGAGCTCGGCCCCGTTGGCCGTGATGCGGCCGCGGGCCACGTGCACATACGCCTGGCGCTGCGGCTGAAGTGGCAGCTGCGCACGCTCCGCGCCATTGAAGAGGCCCGCATAGACACGCGCGTCCTGGTGGATGAGCACTGATCCTGCGGCCCGATCCGGCGAGGCAATCAGCCGCAACCGGCCCTGCTTCTCCTGCGGTGTGAAATGCTTTTCCTCATAGCCCGGCTCGATGCCGCGGGACTGCGGCTCGATCCAGATCTGCAGGAAGTGCACGGGGCGCTCCTTGGAACCGTTGAACTCGCTGTGGCGAATGCCGGAGCCGGCGGACATGCGCTGCACGTCGCCCGGACGGATCACCGAACCATTGCCCATCGAATCCTTGTGCGCCAGTTCCCCGTCGAGGACATAGCTGATGATCTCCATGTCACGGTGTCCGTGGGTACCGAAGCCGGCACCCGGCTGCACGCGATCCTCATTGATCACGCGCAACGGACCCACCCCCATGCGCTGGGCGTCGTAGTAGTCGGCAAAGGAGAAGGTGTGAAAGCTCTTGAGCCAACCGTGGTCGGCCCAGCCGCGTTCGTTGCTGCGTCTAATCTGGTTCATGGTCGTCTCCCATTCAGGCAGGCTACCTTATGCTCGATTTTATGAATTAAAAAGCGCAAAATTCTGGTTCATATGATCGAATTAATAGATCAATGAGCCTGCCCCGGACGACGCTGGAGCAATGGGCCGTCCTGGCGGCCGTCGTCGATCGGGGCGGGTTCGCCCCGGCCGCCGCGGCCCTGCATCGCAGCCAGTCCGCCATCAGCTACGGGGTGGCGCGGTTGCAGGAGGCCCTGGGAACCCCGCTGCTCAGCATCCAGGGCCGCCGGGCCGTGCTGACGCCGCATGGCGAGACCCTGCTGCGCCGGGCCCGGCCGTTATTGCAGGAACTGTCGACGCTGGAGGAGCTCGCGCACAGCCTGGAGCGCGGCTGGGAGTGGCAGCTGAAACTGGTCGTCGATGTCTGCTTTCCCCGCGAGCGTTTGCTGCGCATCGTGTCCGAACTGGGCGCGACCTGTCCGCACACCCAGCTGCAGTTGGCCGATGCCGTGCTCTCCGGCGCCGAGGAGGCCATCACCGACCAGCGCGCCGATATCGTGGTCACCAGCCGGGTGCCCCCGGCTTATCTCGGCGACTTGCTCTTCGAAGTGCCGTTCATCGCCGTGGCTCATCCCGACCACGCCCTGCTGAAGCTGCAGCGCCCGCTCACCGTGTCGGACCTCGCGCATCACACCCAGGCGGTGGTGCGGGACTCGGGCCAGCAGCAACCAAGGGATGAAGGCTGGCTCGGCGCCGAGCGGCGCTTCACGGTGAGCAGCCTGGAGGCCTCGCTCGCCCTGGTGACGGCGGGGCTCGCCTTCGCCTGGCTGCCGGAACATCTGGTCGCGGCGGCGCTCGCCGCGGGCAGCGCACATGCCCTGCCGCTGGTCACGGGTGCCACACGCCGGGTGCCGTTGTAGCTGGTACTGGTGCACCCGCAGACCGCGGGCCCCGCGGCGCGCGAGGCGGTGCAGAGTTTTGCCCGACACGCGCCGCGCACTCGCGCCTGAACGCTACGGCGGCGTCTGCATCAGATGCCGCAGCAGCTCGGCCTCCTCGCCCGGCTCCGCCGTCGTCGCATTGCTCTTCGGGGACTTGAACAGCAGCTTCTGCGGATATTCCTCGGGCTCGTGAATGCGCATGCCCTCGACGACCTGCCCGTGATAGGCCATCGCCTGCTCGACGGTGTTCTCGCCGGTCACAATGGTGTTGGCGATGTTGAAGATCAGGGTGTTCTCCTCCTCGCTGTCGCAATGCACCGTGACCTCGCCACGGGTGCGGTCGATGAGGATGCTGCCGTCGTAGCTCAGGAGGGCGGCGACCTTGTTCGCGGGCACTTTGTAGTTGAGGGTCTGCCACAACACGTCGCGGTGCGGGAGCGGAAAGTTGTGCAGGTCTCCCTCCTTGTACAGAACCGTGCGCTTCCAGGGCCCGTTGTCATGCCAGGTCAGCGACTCGGCGGTCATTTCCTGAGGATTGCCATAGCGGCTCACCAGATGCGCGGCGAGCACCTGACGCTCGACCGGCCAGCCCGGCAGGTTATGCGCGGCCCACTCATGCGCCGCGGGCGTGGCGCTGCTCTGTGCCACCGGTTGCACCGGTGTCGGCAGTGGTGTCGGCGACACCACTTTCTGCGCCAACGCCACGGCGGGAAGCATGCACAGCAGGGCGATCGGTACTGGCAGTTTCATGGGACTCTCCTTACAAAGGCCGGCCGCGAGTCTGTACGATAGCGATTTGCCGAAGCTGGAGCGACAATTTGCCCGGACCGAGCGACTCCCCTGCTCACAAAACAGCGCGTTACCTGCTGGTGGGCGCGCTGTTGCTGCTGGGCGGATGGATGCTGCAACGGTTCCTGCCCGCGTTAAGCTGGGCCGTGGTGCTGGCGGTCGCGACGGCCTCGCTGTATGACAATTGGCTGCGACGCTTCAAGGGGCCGCGCCGCCACGTCTGGGCCGCGGTGACCTTCACGGCAATCGTCGGCGCCATCGTCGTGGTGCCGCTCATCTACTTCGGCTTCGTCGCCGTGCGCGAGACCGCCGCACTGGTGCGCGCCTTCGCCGAGGCCGCGCACAACGGGCCGCCGCAACTGCCGGTGTGGCTGCGCCAGTTCCCGAGCGTCACCGATTGGGTCAACACCCAGTGGACGCAGCTGATCCAGGAGACCAACGGCCATGTCGGCAGCGCCGCGCTGCGTGCGCACCCGACGGTGGTGCAGTGGTCGCGCGAACTGGGGGTCCAGATCCTGCACCGTAGCGTGACGTTGGGCTTCACGCTCCTGACCCTGTTCTTCGTCTGCCTGAACCGTGAGCGGCTGCGTCACGATGTGCCGTTCGCGGCGCGGCGTCTGTTCGGTCCGACGGTGATTCCGGTGCTGGGCGGCGTCGTCAGCGCCATCCGCGCCACGGTCGACGGCATCGTGCTGGTGGCCATCGCCGAAGGGGCGATCATGGCCGGCGTCTACGCCCTGGTGTCGGTACCACACCCGATTCTGCTCGGTGCCATCACCGGGATTTTCGCCATGATTCCGTTCGCCGCGCCGATCGTTTTTGGTGCGGTGGCGGTGGCCATGGGTCTGAGCGGCGCCATCGGTGGTGCCATCACCATCGTCGTCATCGGGTTCATCCTGTTGTTCATCGCCGACCACTTCGTACGACCCGTCATCATCGGCGAGGGCGCGCGGCTGCCGTTCCTGTGGGTGCTCCTCGGGATCCTGGGCGGCGTCGAGCAATTCGGTCTGGTCGGCCTGTTTCTGGGACCGGCCCTGATGGCGGCGCTGGTCTCCGTCTGGCGCAGCTGGGTACGCACTCCGGTCGAAGACTTGCGCGATTGATCGCGAGTAGAACTACTCATTGCACGGTCCTCCCAGTACACTGCAGACCTTCCATGAGCCCCTTACCCGTTTTGCTTTTCGATAAGGCTGACGATTGGCGCGATGAACAGACCCGCTGAAGCCAACAAACAAGAAGCCGCTCTCGAGATCCGCTTCGGGCCCGTCGACATCGCCCAGGTTCGAATCCGCAGCACCGATCCGGGCGCGATCGTCGATGAGCTGTCGGGCCGGGTGGCCACCGCGCCCAAATTCTTCGAGCGCACGGCGGTCTGCCTGGATTTGAGCGAGCTCGGCCGCGAGCCCGACGCCGCGCAGCTGCGCGCGGTGATCGAGGCCGTGCGTCGTGCCGGCATGCTCCCGATCGGCCTCGTCAATGGTACGGCGGCGACGGATACTCTCGCGCGCGAAGTCGAGATGCCGGTGCTGGCGCAGTTTCGTGCCGCCAACAAGACCCCGCCGGTCGTGCACGCGGCGGAACCGGAGCCGGATTCGAGCCCGCTCATTCATACCGAGGCCGTGCGTTCCGGACAGCGCCTGTATGCGCGCCACCGCGATCTGATCGTCATGGCCCAGGTCGGGGCGGGGGCGGAACTGATGGCCGATGGCTGCGCGCATGTCTACAACACGCTGCGCGGCCGGGTGATGGCGGGCGTCCGCGGCGACACTCACGCCAGGGTCTTCTGCCAGTCCTTTCATGCCGAACTGGTGTCGATTGCCGGAGTATTCCGGGTCTTCGAGACCATTCCAGCGGAACTCGCCGGCAAGCCGGTGCAGGCCTGGCTGGATGGGGATGCGCTGCGCTTCGCCCGTCTCGACCAATAACATCCATTCACGGAGATTCTGTATTGACTGAAATCATCGTTGTGACGTCTGGCAAGGGGGGCGTTGGCAAGACAACGACGTCCGCAAGCATCGCCTGCGGACTGGCGAGTCGCGGCAAGAAGGTCGCGGTCATCGACTTCGACATCGGCCTGCGCAACCTCGACCTCATCATGGGCTGCGAGCGGCGGGTCGTGTACGACTTCGTCAATGTCATCAACGGTGAGTGCACGCTGAAGCAGGCGCTGATCAAGGACAAGCGGCTCGAGACGCTGTTCGTCCTGGCCGCCTCTCAGACCCGCGATAAGGACGCGCTCACGGCCGAGGGCGTCGAGCGGGTGCTCGAGGAGATGCGCGCGGAGGGCTTCGACTACGTCTTGTGCGATTCCCCGGCGGGCATCGAGAAGGGCGCGCACCTGGCCATGTACTTCGCCGATCGCGCCATCGTCGTCGTGAACCCGGAAGTTTCCTCGGTGCGCGATTCGGATCGCATCCTCGGGCTGCTGGCGAGCAAGACCAAGATGGCCGAGGCCGGCAATGGACGCGTGCAGGAGCACCTGCTGCTCACCCGCTACAGCCCGAAACGCGTGGCCGCCGGCGAGATGATGGGGGTCGAGGACGTGAAGGAGATCCTCGGCCTGGACGTCGTGGGCGTCGTACCCGAGTCCACCGATGTGCTCTCGGCGTCCAACGCGGGCACCCCGGTGATCCTGAACGAGGACTCGGACGTGTCGCGTGCCTACCAGGACGCCGTGGCGCGCCTGCTGGGAGAAACGGTGCCGCTGCGGTTCATCGATGAACCCAAGCGAGGTTTCTTCGCTCGCCTGTTTGGAGGTTGAGCATGGGGCTACTGGATTTTTTCCGCCGCCAGCCCCCCTCGGCGCAGGTGGCAAAGGAACGTTTGCGCATCATCGTTGCCCAGGAACGCGGTGCGCGCGGCGGCCCGGATTACCTGCCGCTGCTCAGGCGCGAACTGCTCGAAGTGATTCGCAAATACGTGAACGTCGACCCCGAGGCCGTGGTCATCAATCTGGAACGCGACCAGGGTCACGAAGTGTTGGAACTGTCGGTCGCGCTGCCGGAGAAGGCCCAGGCGGCCAAGACTGCCGCCGGCAAGGCCTGAGACTGGCGCCGAGGCGTCAGTCCTCCTCTTGCTCGCCCATCTGCGACTGACTGTAATTCTGGATGCCGACCCGCTTGATCAGATCAAGCTGGGTTTCCAGAAAGTCGATGTGCTCTTCCTCTGATTCGAGGATGGATTCGAAGAGCTCCCGGGACACATAGTCGCCCAGGACCTCACTGTCCGCGATCGCGAGCTTCAGGTCCTTGTGCGCCGCGAGCTCGAGCTTCAAGTCGCATTCGAGGCATTCCTGGACGTTCTCACCGATCAGCAGCTTGTCGAGATCCTGCAGGTTGGGCAGCCCGTCGAGAAACAGCACGCGCTTGATCAGCCGGTCCGCATGCTTCATCTCATCGATGGACTCATCCTTCTCGTACTCTTCGAGACGGCGCAGGCCCCAGTTGCCGAACATCCGCGAGTGCAGGAAGTACTGGTTGATGGCCGTGAGTTCATTTTTCAGCACCAGGTTGAGGTGCTTGAGGATCTTGGGGTCGCCCTTCATGGCCCGCTCTCCAGCATCAAAGCCAACAACGCCCAATCATGGGCGAGTGCGCAGGAGGGTGCAATGAATGGGAAACCGGGCGCCTGGGAAGCGCGCTTAAGGGTCAGGCGGCGTTCTTGCGACGGCTGGAGAGGACGTACTCGTCGACGACGGCCTTCGCCGTTTCCTGACAACGGCCGCAGCACATCCCGACCGGCAACCGCGACTGCACGTCGCACAGCGAGGAGGCGCCGTGGTCGACCGCTTCGTGAATCTGGCGGTCAGTGACCGCGCTGCAGACGCATACGTACATGATCGCTCCGAGTGCTGCTGGCTGCACCAGCGATCAAAGTATAAATGAGAATGATTCCGGATAGCAACTGGCAGCAGCCCACAAATAGACACAAAAATCAGCGACTTACCTTAGGCTGATAGGTGCCGACCGTCCACAGATTGCCCTCGGGGTCGCGCAGATCGAACTGCGCGCTGCCCTGCGGGAATGCCGGGGTCCGCGCGACGTGCAGTTCCCGCACCACATCGGCCCCGGCCGCGACGGCCTGATGGAAATGGCGCCTGACGGTTTCCGCATCAGAAGCCGCCAGGGCAATCGAGGCGATGCCGACCTTCGACCAGGGATTGTCCGCAGGGGCGCGGCTGGAGACGAATACCACTCCGGTGCGCCAGGCCAGTTCGGCGAATGCCACCGACCCGTCAGGCATCGGGTAGCGGGACAGCAGCTTCAGTCCCAGCACGCGGGTCAGCCAGTCGATGCCGGCAGAGGCGTCGCTATAGACCACGGACGGCGTGACGGTGGGCGGGTTCACGGCAGCGATATTACGGCGAGTGACCGACCGAGCCGCCGCGGAAGACGAAATATACCGCGCCGAGAATACACAGGGCGGCCCACAGGTAGTCGAGGCGCAGCGGCTGTCGCATGAAGAACACCGAAAACGGCACGAAGACGGACAGCGTGATGACCTCCTGCAGGATCTTCAGCTGCCCGAGGCTGAACTGCGTGTAGCCGATGCGGTTCGCGGGCACCTGCAGCAGGTATTCGAACAGGGCAATGCCCCAGCTCACGAGTGCCGCGATGACCCACGGCCGGGTATTCAATTCCTTCAGATGTCCGTACCAGGCGAAGGTCATGAAGACGTTCGACAGGCACAGCAGCACGACGGTCTGCAGCAGGACGAGGCCTTTGCTCAAGAATGTTCCCCTACGAGGCCAGAATTGCCCAACGTTCGTGATCCCGCCAGCGGCCACCGATCTTCAGGTAACGCGGCGAGTACCCCTCGAACTTGAATCCGCAGGCCCGTGCCAGCGCAATGGAAGCCCGATTCCTCGGTTGGATGTTCGCTTCGAGCCGATGCAGCTTCAAGGTCCGAAAGGCGTGGGCGGTGACGGCCGCAAGGCCCGCACGCATGAAGCCGCGCCGTTCCTGCCCCGCGAATGCGTAGTATCCGAGATAGCCGCTGCGGAAGGCACCCATGATGATGTTGGTCAGGTTGATGACCCCGGTGATCTCATCGGTGTCACGGCGGCACACCAGGTAGGCGTGATTGGCGGGGCGGGCCATGCGTTTCACATAGGCCTGAAAATCGGCCACGGTGGCGGGCGCGTTGATCCACGGGCGATGTAGCACCCGGCTCGCTGCCACTGCCTTGAGAAATGCCGCGCAGTCCTTGCGGTTGGGCTGGCGCAGATAGATCGCGGATTTCATTCAGCAGCCGACATCACAGAAATCGAAATACCGAAGCGGCTTTCTTGCGCTTGGTGGGCTTTTTCCTGCTCGCGGGCGCGGCCGTGACGAATTTCCAGGCCACCGCGAGCACGTCCTGCAGGGATTTGCGGTCAATGCGCGCCAGCCTCACGAGAATGGATTCATAGAGCCGATAGTGAGGCGTGACATAGCAGGCATCCGGCAGCGCGGCGATCAATCTGTCCTGTTCGGCCGCACCCACCCTCACCATCAGGGAGTCCGGTTCAGCCGAACGGTTGATCGCCTTGCAGGCCAGCAGCTTGCCGCGAGTCTTGAATTGAATGCCGCGCAGGGTCGAGCTGTCGACGACACCCGGCAATGCCATCGCCAGCTCACGGACTGTTTCGTAGTCGACGCCGCGCTGGCTCGCCTTCTGCGCCTTCGCCGGCGGTCGGCGCGGCCGCTGGCGGGGCGAGATGGATTTGATCACCAAAGCCCGCTTCGCCTTCGGGTCGATCGCGACCTTGGCGGCGCGCAGGGCATGGCCGATCAACGCATCCACGGCGGGCGAGCCAATGACCTGCGCAGTGGTCAGGACGATGTGCCGTACCCGCACGCCACTGCCCTGGAGAAGATTCTGGGGATCCGGCAATCCAGCACCCTGCAAAAAGAACAGGGTCACCCAGCGCGGGTAGGCGGTGATCGAAAACACGACTTGCGATGGGGTTTCACTGGGTCCGAATCCAATCGCCAATGCGTTGTAGTTGTCATAGACCAGCTCGGTCGCGCCCGGCACCCGGCGTCTCAGATGCCGCAATGCCTGGCGGGCCGCGCCGGCGATCTCGTCGGTGTAGCGACTGAGGAACAACTCCAATTGCTCGTTCGGCGTCTGGGTATTCATGACACGGGAAAGAACATGCGATGGGTAATACCGCCGGTGACCAGGAAAATCTGCACCAGTCCGGTGAAGGTCAGTGACCCGAAGTACAGGGTAATGACCGCGAATCGGTGCAGGCGAACCCGGTGGGCACGCGCGCCGTAGAGGGCCAGGGCGCTCAACCCCAGGATCAGCGGCACATACAGGTGCAACAGGCTGAAGCCAAAGAATGCACTGTTGGGTGATCGCACGTGGATGAACAGTGACACCAGCGCCATGGTGAGCATCAACGCGATGAACACTCGCCCCAGTTTCCGATGCACGGGACTGCCCTTGCGACTGACAAAAATCTGCCAGGTCCCGACGAGCCACGCGAGCGTCAGTGCCAACACATGAATCTGGATGGCCCAGGTGGACTGCAGGAGCGGCTGCAAGGTCATGCTCGAGCCCGCCTCATGCCCTCGAATGCACTCGGTGATTGACGTTCGACCCAGGCGCGAAGAACGGTCTGGGCCATCTCCTCGACTGCGCCGGCGGTGGAATCGACCTCGACATCGTAGCTACACAGCCGGTGGGTGGTGTCGAAATCAACGCGGGCCTCGCCCCTGCGGCGGTCACCCCGGGCGATCTCACGCCGCTCCAGCTCGGGCAATGCGCAGTGCACGCCGACGAAAAGGACGTCCAAGCCATTCAGCAGCTCCACGAGCCGGTCCCTCGATGCTTCGGTCTCCACGATATAGTCCGCGATGAGGTTGTTCCCGCCCTGCGCGAAGGCCGCGAGGCTGCGCTGGTAGCCCTCATGTACTTGCGCTCGAAGCTGCGGCCAGTGAAATTCTCCGCGCTCGATGCGCTCCCAGGGCAACACCCGTGCGTCACGAAACAGATCCATTGAATACTGCCAGAACGGTTCTGGAATAACCGCCTGCAGCTGCCTTGCGAGCGTCGTCTTTCCCGAGCTCGAGGGTCCGTTGAGAAGAATGATGCTCCCGCAGGACACCGGATCAACCGCTCGCGTCGACGCGCTTGTTATAGGTCAGGAACAGCTCATCCCGGCTCCAGCCCAGTGACTCATAGACGCACTGGGCGGCCCGATTGGTCCGCGCCGTGGAGAGGTCCATTCTCACCTTGCCGTTGCGCGCCGCCAATTCCTCGGCGGCCAAGAGCAGTGCCTTTGCGGCACCCGCCCGGCGCGCATCCGCACCCACGAAGAGGTCATAGAGGACGTAGATCGGCTTGGCTTCGACGGAGCAGAACATGGGATAGAGCTGGCAAAACCCGATGGCCCGTCCCGCGTCCAGGGCCAGCAATATTGCCGACTGATTGTTCCGCATGCGCTCCTGAATGAATTGCCGGGCGAGCGCGGGGTCCGGCGCCCGCTCATAGAACTGCCGATACGCGTCGAACAGCGGCGCGACTGCATCCAGATCCGCGAGCGTCGCGATTCGGGTCGTGATCAAAGGTGGCGCCCCACGCGACAGAAGAATTCCATGTTGACCGCCTTGGGCGCTGCGGGATCACCCCAGGCGGCACCGAGTTCGGATTTGAAGGTCTCAAAAAAGGCGGGTCCCCTTGCGCTGATGCAGGAACGGGTGGCCGACCAGGTCCCCAGGTAAGCGATGAACTGTGCCAGCGTCCAGTTCAGTTGCATGTCGATCTTCGGCGCCGAGAGCTCCTGAAAAGGAAATGGCAGCGTCGCATAGCCATCCTGGGCCAGCTGGTTCTGCGGCGCCCAGAAATCCTTGATGACGTTCGACAGCCGCATCGCAACGATCGCGTCCAGCGCTTCGGACACGAAGGGGGTGGTATAGGTCCAGGCGGCGAAGATGCCGCCCGGTCGCAATACCCGCATGACTTCCGGCCAGAACAGCCTGAAGTCGAACCAATGCAGCGCCTGCGCTACGGTGACCAGGCTGAAGCTTGCCTTGGGAAAAGCGGTCTGTTCGGCGGGCTGCACCGAGTACCGCACGCGTTCATGCGCGACGGCATTCGCGATCTGTTGGGCCGAGACGTCCGTGGCCTCGACTTCGCTGAACCATTCCGCCAGCGCCACGGCGGCCTGACCGGACCCGGTGCCGCAGTCCCACGCCCTTTCGGTGTCGGGACAGAGGCGGACGATGGCCGGGAACAGCTCACGCGGATAACGCGGTCGCGCCGCCGCGTACTCGTCGGACTTGATGCTGAAGAGCTGGCGGGTGTCGAGGGTCACGGCGTCCGCGCCCTAAGGCAGGGCACGCGATACCGTGAGCACCTGTGTCGCGTAGCCGAGCGTCGCATAGAATCTAATTGCCTCTTCATTGAAGGAGAAAACCGCCAGCGTGATTTCCACAGCCGACCGGGTCACGGCCCAGGCCTCGATCGCGCGGATCAGGCTCGTGCCGATGCCTTCCCGGCGATGCTGGCGCGACACGACGATCGATCCGATACGGCAAACGACTCGCTCCCGGAGAAAGGAGGCCATGACGGCAGCCGGGATGCGCGCGGTAACGAACCCGACGACCTTGCCGCGCTGCTCCGCGACCAGCACCGTGCCGTCGAGCTGCTCAATGGCCGCGAGCCAAAACGCCCGGTCGCGCTGCAAATCCGGCGGCGCGAACACTTCCGGTTCGTGCTCGCTATGCAGTTCTGCAATCTCTTCGGCCAGGAGGCAAACCTGGTCCAGATCCTCGGCCGTTGCAGCCCGGACCATCAGGTCACCGGCCTGCCCTCAAATCCCCTTGATGTCCCGGGTCTGTGTCGCATGGCGATGCTGAATTTCCTGGACGTAGATCGGCGAGCGGTAGACGTTGTTGTTGATCAGTCGCGGCGCCAAGGGCTTGAAGGGATTCATCGACTCCAGGAGCGCGTTGCAGCGCGCCTCGACACCGAGGCGATATTCGGGCTCGGCCACGATGTAGAGGTCGTTGTGGAGCATACCGTCGAGCACGAAGCGGGCCGCCACGATCGGATCCATGGGCCTCACCGATGCCGGGTCGACATCCGTGGCCGCAGCGGCCGGCGGGCGCGGCGGACGCGGACCGCTGCCGGCCGGTGGGCGCGGCTGCGCGCCGGGGGCCAGCGCCGGCGGTCCGTCATTCTTCAGGGCCGCCGGTCGATAGCTTTCGCTGACGCCGATATTGGTCGCGGTCAGACCCGGAACGAAGCAGGAGGTGCCGATGTTCGTGTTGCGCAGCTCGAGGCGCAATTCCTCCATGAAGCCCACCGCGGCAATTTTCGCCACGGTGTAAATACCGGCGCCGCTGCCCGGCAGAATGCCGCTGGTCGAAGTGGTCGTGATGATGTGCGCACCCTGCTTGCTCGCGAGCATGCGCGGCACGTAGGTGTGGGTGCCGTAGATCGGTCCCCACAGGTTAACCCCCAGGCCCCATTCCCAATCCTTGTAGGTGCCGGTGCTGGCGGGCGCCTGCAAGCCGACGCCCGCGTTATTGACCAGCACCTGCAGACCGCCGAACTTCTTTTCGATCTCATCGGCGACCCGCTCCCAGGAATCGCGGTCCATGACATCGTGCTTGATGTGATGGATCCGGGGATCATTCGCCGGGAACTTCTTCAGCGCATCGCCGATGTGCTGCTCGTCCAGATAGCCGATGACGACCTTCATGCCGGCCTCGTAGAAGACCTGCGCGATGCCGAGGCCGATGCCGCTGGAACCGCCGGTGATATAGGCCACCTTGCCCTTCACGTCGGTGATCGGCGGCGCCTGCGAGGAGCCCATGTCGGGGAGATCGGCTGCGGTGGCCGCATTCGGTGCCGCTGTACCCAGGAGCCCGGCCGCGCTCGCCGCCGCCACGCCACCGAGCATCTGCCGCCGGTTCAGTGTCTGATCGTCCATCTCGATCCCCCCCTTTCTTGGTCTAATGCAGCCCGAAGCAATGGATGATGATAGGCGAGTCGGGCGGGGGTGCAACAGGGGCAGGACGGTGCTGGCAGCTGTGCTCAAAGCAGCGCTTTCTTGAAAAAGACCACTCGGCTGGTCTCCTGGAAGCCAAGGGCCCGATGCATCCGATGACTCTCCAGATTGTCGATGTGCGCATCGGAGGCGAATTCCGTACACCCGGCAACGACGGCCCAATTTTCCACGCACGCCACCAGGGTCCGGGCGACTCCCCGGCGTCTGGCCGCGGGCACCACGTAAATACCCTCCAGAAACGCGACCGGCGAGGAACTGGTGCCATTGACGTAGTCGGTCCGCAGCGCGGCCTCGATGAATCCGATGGGTACTCCCTCGCGATCGAACTCAATGAACTGCGCGAACTTGTGCGGTGAAGCGATGAACTCGGACATCTGCGCCAGGTGCCGGGCCTGGGAGCAGTGTGGCCACAATTGCTCGCGCAGCCTCAGCCAACCCGGTTGATCCACCGACTTGCAGGGAACTGGCATTGTCCTCCCCCTCGCTGCGGTGCAGTGCGTCACCCGCGGGCGACTTCGGCCCCGATCCGCAGCACATCCTCCACCAGGGAGTCGGCCTGCGCGAGTGTCGCCCGCGCGCCGATGAAGCAGGGCCGCAGCGCCAGTTTGCCATTGACCTGGGTGGTACTGGGTAGATTCCGGGTCTCCCGCACCAGTCTGCGGTGCAGTTGCCGGTTAAGCCGATCCAAATCAACCACATTGGCGGACGCATAACGGAAGCAGCAGATCGAGAGCGTCGGTTCCACCAGCAGCTCGAGATTCGGGTGCGAGCGGGCGATGTCGGCGATGTGCCGCGCCATGTCGTTATGCCGCCTGATCCGCGCCCGCATGCCATCGACGCCGATTTCCCGGATCATCGCCCACACGACCACACCACGGCATGGGGCACTCAACTCCACGCCATAGTCATAGTAGGGAATCCCAAAGTCATCCATCGAGTGCTCGAGCACTCGCGGCGCCGACTGGTCCTGTGCGATTGCACCCTCGAGATAGTCCGCCGGCTCCTGCGTGAAGGCCCGCCGCAGCAGTTCCCGGTCACGAACGAACGTGGCAGCGACGCCGACCTGCGCACCCAGCCATTTGTGCGGATCCACGATCACCGAGTCCGCCAGCTCCAATCCCCGGTAAAGCGCCGCCTTGCGTTCATCGAGGATGCCGGGCAACCCGTAAGCACCGTCCATGTGGCACCAGATGCCCTGCTCGCGGGCGATCTCGCCGATGGTCTGAAGAGGATCGATGGCGCCGGTATTCGTGGTGCCGACATTGGCGACGATGGCCATCGGCAGGATGCCCGCAGCCTGGTCCGCGGCGAGGGTCCGGCGCAGATCCTGCACATCCATGCGTCCCTGAGCGTCACAGGCGATCACCCGGACGGCGCGCCGACCGATACCGAGTACTCCTGCGGACCGCTGCACGGTGTGATGGGCCTCCGCCGTCGCATACACACTGACGGGGCGGTGCATCCCATTGGCCGCGACGTCGTGACCGATCTTCTCGAAAGCGGACTGGCGCGCGGCACCCAGCGCGAGCAGATTGGCCGTCGAACCCCCGCTGCTGTAGACGCCCTGCATCGAAGCCACGCCGCATAGCGAGGCGAGCCATTCCAGGGATACCTCTTCCAGCAGATTGAAGGCCGTGAGTGAATACCGCTGCGGTGAGGCGATACTCGCGGCCGTTTCAGCCAACGTCGCGACGGTCGTCCCGCCCGTCGTGATGAAGGAACAGAATCCGGGTTTGGGTATCTGGGATCCGTTCGGAATGACGGTGCGGATCAGTTCCTCGGTGACCTGCTCGATGCCAATGCCGGCCTTTGGCAATGGAATGTCCAGCTGTTCGCGCCACCGGTTACCCGGATGCTGCGCATCGGGATGTTCGAACTTAAGGAATTCATCGAGGGCGGCCCCGACCCGGGTGAGCAGGGCCTGCAGATGGCCCGTTTCAGCGGCATCAACCTTCATGATTCTTACCTCCAGGTCACGACGGATGCCGACGGGCCGAGTACCGACAGCAGGTAATGCGCCGCGGCGGGCTTGGGATTGACGATGACCTGCGTGGTTCCCTCTTTCAGCAAAGGCAGGTCCGCTTCATGATCAGAGTAGACGAAGGCCCAGGGTGGATCGAAGCCGCGACTCTGCAACATCGGAACCTTCCGCGCGCCATAGCAGTGCTGGTTCACGACCATACCACCCAGGAATCTGCGCATCGAAGAACCTACCACCGTCACATTGACGATGCCCGCCTGAGCCAGTATCTCGCCCGCCAGATACTCCAGCGCGCCGGTGGCCACGACGACGATGTGACCCTGGGAGCCATGCAGTTCGATTTGCCTGCGCGCATCGTGGCGCACAAACGACTCACCACCCTCGATGGTCTCGGCGACATGCAGTCTGGCCAGGACCCGCAGCTGTTCGTGGCCGAAGCCGAACGTGGCCAACCACGCCAGGTATCGAACCGGGATCCTGCGCGTGCGGGAGAACAACGCAAGCGGCCCCAGCAGGAGCGCGAGAGGTGCGCCCAGCAGCACTTTCCAAGGCGCACGGCGCAGCAGCCAGCCGAAGAACCGCGCGGCCGTATCCCAGCGGGTCAGGGTGTGATCGAAATCGAAGACTGCGGTCGTCGCCTGCGGCATCAGGTCGTTGCCACCAGGAACTCCTCGCCACTCGAGTACCACAGTCCGTCGTTTCGACCCGCGAGATAGCGCTCGGCGAGACTTCGCGCCGCGACATGCCGGGCGGTCCTGAATCCGCATTCGCGCGCCAGCTCAACCATCTCCTGCGGCGAGAAGAAGCTGATGAAGGGCGTACCGGCCGCACGGGCACCCTTTTGCGCCAGCAGGCGTCCCGCGCGGTCTTCGGGGTCGAGTTCCTCGAGCGGCAGTTGGAAGGTCATGGCCAATGTAGAACCGGGAGCCAGCGCGGCAATCTGCCGCAGTGACTTCGCGTTCGCCTCCCGGGTGAGGTACATGCACACGCCGGTGGAGGCCAGGAACGCCGGCTGGCGGGCATCAAAGCCTGCCAATGCCAGCCGCTCCCACCAGTCGGCGCCGGCCTCGAAGTCAACCGGCACGAATCGCAGCCACTCGGCAACCCCATAGCCGAGCTCGATCAGGCGTTGCCGCTTCCACCTCTGAGTGATCGGCTGGTCAATTTCGAAGACCTGTAATTTTGCGGCCAACTCGGGTTGACGCTGCGCGAAGGTATCCAGGCCGGCACCAAGGATGATGTACTGCTTGATTCCATGACTGACCTGTCCGGCGAGCAGATCCTCAACGAAGCGGGCCCGCGCCACGATGCTGGCCCGGAAGCGGCTCGTGAACCTGGGGTCCATGTCGGGTCGCTGCCGCCAGCCCGGCTCCGGCGCCGCAAGCGCAAGGCCGATCTCATCCTCGAAGACGTGCGGCGGGTCGTCGATCTGGACATGCAGCGCCCGCCAAAGTGCGGTCCGGACCGCCGTGTTGTCCGGCACGGCGTTGCGTTTCCTCAGCACCACCAGCGTCACCGGGTCGGGTCCCCGCCGGGAACCCGTCACGACATAGCCCGCCCTGAGGTAGAGCCGAACATTGCCCTCGCTTCGGCTGCCTGTGAACAGCTCATACTCTGGTGCCGCAGGGAAAGAGCGCTCGATGGCCTCAAGGAGCTGC
>Ga0210385_10000356_pt1 | contig 36283 bp, 38 predicted proteins | sample IncBWH26OmetaG_FD_160107 | JGI IMG/M metagenome (GOLD analysis project Ga0210385, IMG submission 160107) | Forest soil microbial communities from Barre Woods Harvard Forest LTER site, Petersham, Massachusetts, United States - Inc-BW-H-26-O ...
CGGTATTTCAGTCGGGATCTCCTGGCGTCACTGACCCACTGCAAGAACCGAGAGCAGCAGAATCCAGGCGAGACCCATCGCGTGCCAGTACCAGGCGGTCGCATCCACTGCAATCTGTCGCAATTCGACCCGCTTAAGCACGCCGACCGCGGTCAGGCAGAAGATCAGAGCCAGAACCCCGACCAGCAGGTGAGCCGCGTGAAGTCCTGTAATGACATAGAAGAAATAGCTGGCCGGCGTTGAAAAGCGATTGAACGCAAAACCTTGTGCGCTCAGTTGGCGCCATGCAGTCAGTTGTCCGATTAGAAAAAGCGCTCCGAGAAGAAGTGTTGCACCCAGCCACGGAAGTGCACGGCGGAGAGCCGGCTTTCCCAGCCCGAGCCATTCCTCCAGAACATCCACCTCGTGAAAAATGCTTCGGCGCGCAATCTCCATGGTCAACGCGCTTAAGACAAGGATCGCAGTGTTGAGGAAAATAATCGGGGGCAACTGAACAGGATGCCAGTCGCCGATCAGTTCATGGCTGACAGGGTCCATGTGCCTCGTCGTCTGATCGGCATAAAACATGACGACAAGGACGGTGAAAAAGACCATATCGGCGGCCAAGACCAGGAAAACAGCGAAGCGGTTGCGCCTCAGAAGATCGCGAGGTCCCCGCCGCTCGTTGCGCCAGTCGTCATCCCCTCCGCCCCCACCGCCGCCTGTGGGACGGCGCGTGACGGGAGGTTTCCCGCCGATTCCGGGCTCTTTGCGCTCTGTTTCTGCCGGGGTGTGCGTAAAGGTAGCAGGCATGGGGAAGCCTCTGTGATCACGAGCTTACACTCACTTTGCATTGGACGCACGGGGAATGCCGGCGGTTCTTTTCTGCGGCGAAACTCTTTTTTTGAGTCTGGCGTGCGTTTTCTTATCTTTGCGCGTGGGCCCGCACAAGTTCCACAAACGCTTCATGCACCCGGCGATCCTCGGATAGTTCCGGATGAAAAGTAGCCGCCATCAACGACCCTTGCCGCACCAGTGTCGGGAAGCCCGCACGCTCGGCAAGAACCTCAACCCCCGGCCCTGTCTCCGCAATTCGCGGGGCGCGAATAAAGACCATCTCCAAAGGCCCACCGGAAAGTTTCGTGGGCTCGGTCAGGATGGACGAGTCGATCTGGCGTCCGTAGGCATTCCGTTCGACGATCGCATCGAGCACTCCCAGGCTTTTCTGCGCCGGATGCCGGACTTCCTTCGCAAGTAGGATTGCCCCGGCACACGTTCCAAAAACAGGCCGCTCGGCACAGAAGGATTGCAGTGCCTCGAAGAGCCCGTTTTTCTCCAGAAACCTCAGCATCGTAGTGGATTCGCCGCCAGGCAGAATAAGCCCATCGAGGTCACCGAGCTGATCGGCGCGTCGCACCTCTATCGGCTCGGCTCCAACATCAGTCAGCGCCTCTGCGTGAGAAGCGAAGTCCCCTTGAATGGCGAGCACACCGATGCGCAGGCGCGGAATTCCGTTCAATTCTTCTCCTCAAGTGGAAAAGGCGGCGTCAGAGGTCGCAGGATCGATCTCGATGGAAGCTCGGGCGCATGCCACATTCCTTCGCATTCGAAAGAGTAGGCTGCCGCACCGCAGGCGCGCCTACCAGCCCCGGGTTTGCAGCAGTTGCGACTCTTCAATTGCCGCGGCGGCCAGACCCTTCATGGTGCCGGTTACCTGTTCGCTGACTTCCGCCAGAATCTTGGGATCGTTGTAGTGCGTCGTTGCAGTCACGATCGCCTTGGCACGCGAAACAGCTTCTTCCCGTTCCTTTGGATCGTTTTCGACATCGAGCGGCGTGGCGCGTTCCTTCATAAAAATGCCCGAGCCAACAAAGATCGCCTCAGCACCCAACTGCATCATCAGAGCCGCATCAGCCGGCGTCGCAATGCCGCCCGCGGAAAAATTCGGTACAGGCAGTTTGCCGGCATTTGCCACCATGCGGATCAGTTCATAAGGTGCCTGGTGCTCTTTGGCCGCAGAGTAGAGTTCCTGTTCACTCAGAACGGTTAGCGCCTTCATCTCTTTGACGATCTGGCGCATGTGTTGTACGGCATGCACTACGTCCCCTGTGCCGGCCTCGCCCTTGGTACGGATCATGGCTGCGCCTTCCGCAATGCGCCGCAATGCTTCGCCAAGATTGCGCGCTCCGCAGACGAATGGGGTCTTGAATGCGTGCTTGTCGATATGGTGCGCCTCATCCGCAGGAGTCAACACTTCACTCTCATCGATAAAGTCGACACCCAGTTCCTGGAGAATCTGGGCTTCAGCAAAATGTCCAATCCGGGCTTTCGCCATGACCGGGATTGAAACCGCCTGGATGATCTGCTTGATGAGGCTCGGCTTCGCCATGCGCGCCACGCCACCCTCGGCGCGGATCATTGCCGGTACGCGCTCCAGAGCCATCACCGAGGTTGCGCCCGCTTCTTCTGCAATGCGCGCCTGCTCCACGTTCATCACGTCCATGATGACGCCACCCTTAAGCATCTCGGCCAAACCGATCTTGAGCCTCAGGCTGGTGCTGGCAACATTCTTATTTTCATTTGCTTGTGGCATTTTCTTCGACCTCAAATGGAGGAGTGATGGGCTTCCCGCAAAATTCCAGATTTCTCTGCGCAGGCTGCTTCCAGTGTAGCAGCGAAGGGATGTCAGGGTGTAGGCGAAGCTCTCGTCTGGTTTATTAGAAGCTTTCAATCTAACTGTCTTAATTCTGGTCAATCTCCTGCAATGAAACCGTGCATGGCAAGCGCTGCTGGATCGCCGGTTCAGAAACAGGAACAGCGGCGGGAGCCGGCTCCGTCCGACAGCGCAAGCGAAACAGCCCTGGTTCCGGCCGCCTCCGGCGGAGCGGAAGAGCAAATCATCCTCAAAGCGCCTGTGTCGCGCTTGCCGGTTGAGCTCGAAGTCGGCGTGCCCATTCGGGAATTTCGCGTGCGACACCTCGTTGGATTGAGTCAAGGTCAGGTGATTGCCACGCAATGGATCCATAGCGACGATGTGCCATTGGCGGCACGAGGCGTGCAGCTTGCGTGGACGGAGTTTGAAGTGGTGGATTCGCGGCTGGCGGTGCGGATCACCCGGCTGGCATGATGCGCCTGCGCAGACCGCAGACCGCAGCAAAAAGTACTTGTACAGAAAGAAAATGAGGCGAATGGTGAGCTCTCTGACAAGACAAATCACAAGGTTCGGCGCCCAGCTTTGGAATCGGCTGCGCCCCTTACCGAGAACGGATCACAGTCTCCAGGTGGTCGAACGAATCACGATCGCGCCCAAGCAGTCTCTTGCATTGATTACTGTCGATGGCGAGCGGCTTCTTGTGGCATTTGCGGCGGATGGCGCACCCGCATTCCTTGCACTGCAAAAGCAATTCTCCGGTCCGCAAGATTCGGCTCCGGTTCAACCATCGCTTTCCATTCCGCTGCTAGGCAGGGTTTCATGATCGCCGCATCGCATGGGATTGCTGCAGCATTGTCGGTCAGCCCTTCGCTGCTGCCGGATCTGAATGCGCGGCTGCATCCCTCCGATGGAACTCCCTGGACGATTCTTGTCGTTCTTACCCTGATCACGCTCTTACCCGCCATCCTCATGTGCATGACGCCATTGGTTCGCCTGATGGTGGTGTTTCACTTTTTGCGCCAGGCATTGGGCACTCAGACTGCTCCATCCAACCCGACCCTTCTTGGATTGGGCTTGATGATGACCTGGTTCCTCATGGCGCCCGTGCTCAACCAGGTCGATCAACAGGCAGTTGAACCCTATCGTGCAGGTCAGATCACGGGGCTGCAGGCCATCGATCAGGGGGCGTATCCGATCAAGCATTTCCTGCTCCATTACGCGCGCGAAAAGGACCTCGCCCTGTTCGTGTCGGCAGGCCAATTTCCGCGTCCCGATCGCCCCGACGATTTGCCCATGCGCGTCGTCGTACCCGCTTACATCCTTTCAGAACTGAAGTCTGGATTCGCCATCGGGGCCGTTCTGTTTCTGCCCTTCCTTCTCATCGACATGGTGACTGCCGCGATCACCACTTCCATCGGCATGTTTCAGCTTCCGCCGGTGGTGGTCTCCACACCCCTCAAAATCCTGCTGTTTGTCATGGTCGATGGATGGAATCTTCTTGCCAATTCGCTGTTGAAGAGTTTCTAGGAGAAGCACAATGACTCCGGACATGGTTGCCGAGTTGCTCCGACAGTTGATGAAAGAATCTCTGATTCTTGCTTTTCCGGTCCTGATGGTGGCAGCAACTTTGAGTTTTGTCTTGAGCCTGGTGCAAACGCTGACCAGCCTGCAGGAACAATCGCTGACGACTGTTCCGCGTCTGGCTGCGGTGGCATTTGTCCTTCTGGTGGGAATGCCCTGGTTTTTGAACCGGCTCGTGACTTACACACGCGTGCTCCTGGTGGATTTGCATCGTTATCTTGGCTGACGTTTCGGTTGAATCGACGAGGGCTTTGGGTTTGCTCATGGCAACGGCGGGATGGGGACAGTTTCTCAGTGCGTTCGTTCTGGTGCTGGTCCGCGTGAGCGGCATGGTGGCATTCGCACCATTCTTCAGCTCGACCGCACTCCCCATGCGTACCAAAGCAGTCTTTACGCTGGCTGTTTCCTACCTGATTGCGCCGGTCGCGGCAATCCAACCCGCGGCCATCGCAACATTGAGCTTTTCTGCGCTGCTCAGCGAACTGGCAGTCGGGCTCGTTTACGGGCTTCTGCTTTCGCTTTTGAACGAAATGCTCTTGTTCGCGGGCCAAATCGCAGGTCTTCAATTCAGTTTTTCCTTGGTAAACCTGATGGACCCGGCCTCTTCGATTCAAACACCATTGCTGGGTGAGCTCTTCCAATTGATGGGAACTTTGGTTCTTGTTACGGCGGGACTCGATCGCATTCTGCTGGCTTCGCTGATTCGCAGTTTTCGTGCCGTTCCACCCGGCAGTTTTGGAATGACAGAGCTCACAGGCTTGAGCATCGTCCACGCCGCTGGAGGCATCTTCTTTTCCGCTGTTCAACTGTCCGCGCCGGTTCTGGCGGCTACGCTCCTGGTTGAGGTTGCAGTCTCGCTGCTGGGTAAGCTCAGCCCTCAGTTGCCGGTCATGTCTCTGACGATTCCGATCAAGACTTTGACAGGCTTCGCATTGCTCACAGGTTCTCTGGCCCTCTGGCCGCGATTCATCGAAGCGCGTTTTGACGGTTTGCTGGATATGGCGCAGAATCTGCTTTCCTCGCAGTCGGCGGGGCGGTGAGCGATGCCGGGTGAGCGCTCAGAACAGGCAACACCGCATCGCCGCGAGAAAGCTCGCAGGGACGGCGACATTCTCCATAGCCGCGAATTCACCGCCGCGGCCGGCATGCTCGCCGGAGTCCTGGCCCTCGGGCTCATCGGACCCCGCTTCCTGGCTTCGTGGCGCGAAGGGTTCGTCTCGTTTCTTGCTCTGGGGACTCCAGAATCCTGGGAGCCGGAACAACTGGCGCATTCCATGGCTGCCGTGCGGCGCATCAGCCTGCAAATTTTCCTGCCGTTTGGGGGGCTCTTTTGCGCCGTCTGTGTCGCGGCTCTGGGTGTAGGTTTGCTGCAGACCGGCGGAATGAACCTTAATTTCGAGGCAGTTCAACTTCGCCTGAACCGCATCAGCCCGCTCACAAATCTGCAGACCTTGTTCTCGCTGCGCTCGGCCGCACGGCTTGGCAAATCACTGATCCCCGCGCTCGTTCTTGCCGTTTTCGCCGTGCAGAGGATCGCTCGTCAGCTGACAATTCCACCCTTTTCCCTCACACGCCTTCAGACCGTCGGCTCCGACGTGTACGGTCTTCTCCTGGCGGCTGCAATCGTTCTCTTTTGCTGGGCCGGCGTCGATTATGTCGTGGAGTGGCGCAGCCGCGAATCGCGTCTCAAGATGAGCCGCGACGATCTACGCCAGGAATATAAGGAAACCGAAGGCAGCCCTCAAATCCGCAGCCGCATTCGCGGATTGCAGCGACAGATGCGAAGGCGCAAGGTGAAGGCCGATGTTTCCCGGGCAACCGTAGTCCTGACCAATCCAACCCACTATGCCGTCGCTCTCGGGTTTGACTTCACCACAATGGATACGCCAAAGGTTCTGGCAAAAGGGCGCAACCTTCTCGCCGAAGAAATCAAGGCAGAGGCGCGCTGGGCTGGAGTTCCCATTCTTGAGAACCCTCCGCTTGCGCGCTCGCTCTATCGTTCGGTCGAAGTTGGCCAGACAATCCCCGTCGATTTGTATGCGGCAGTGGCGGCCATTCTCGCCTATCTCTACCGCCGACGCCTGGAAGAAGAAATGCGCGAACGCCGCGCCAACTCTGCAGCAGGTCAGGCTCAGCCGGCTGCAGCGGCGGATTCCGAACCGGAGAAGGCCAATCCATGAGCACGGCAACACTTCCGGCCGGTTTTCCGGGTATGCGCGCGATGCTTCTGCGCATGAGGGAATTCGTCCTGCCTCTCGCTTCAATCAGCGTTATTTTTGTGATGCTGATCCCCCTGCCGGCGGCGGGACTCGATCTCCTTCTGGCCATGTCCATGGCGGCTTCGATCATCGTCTTTCTCTCCGCGGTACAGATCCGGCGCGCCGTGGAACTCAGCGTATTTCCCACCTTGCTTCTTCTCCTCACACTGTTTCGCCTGGCCCTGAATATTGCTTCCAGCCGCCGCATCCTCCTCCACGGCTCCGAAGGAACGAGCGCTGCGGGAAAGGTCATTGAGGCCTTCGGGCAATTTGTCGTTGGCGGCAATTACGTTGTCGGATTTGTTCTATTTCTCGCATTGATCGCAATCCAGTTCCTGGTGGTTTCGCACGGCGCCGTTCGTACCGCCGAAGTGACGGCCCGCTTTACCCTCGATGCGCTGCCCGGCAAGCAGATGGCGATCGACGCGGACATGAATGCCGGTCTGATTGATGAGGCTGAGGCTCGACGGAGACGACAGGCGATTGCGCGCGAGGCTGAATTTTATGGAGCGATGGATGGAGCCGCTCGCTTTAACCAGCGGGATGCTCTGGCCACAATTCTCATCACGGGCATCAACATCGTCGCAGGCCTCTTAATCGGCACCCTCCAACAGGGCATTGAACTGAGCGAAGCCGTGAAGACCTACACCATCCTCACTGTGGGCGATGGTCTGGTCACGCTCATTCCGTCGCTGCTTGTTTCGGTTGCGGGCGGAATCACGCTCACACGAGCAAATTCCGCTGGAATGCTCGAAGGCGAAATTCGCCAACAGCTGCTCGCGCGCCCGGCCACGCTCTACATTGCAAGTTTTGTGTCCGCAGCGCTATGCCTCATTCCCGGCCTTCCCAAATTCTCCTTCTTGTTGGTCGCAGGCGCGCTCTTCTGGGGAGCCCGCCGCGTGGCTCTGCAGTCTTCGCAACCGTCTCCTGCCGAGAGCCCGGTTCAAGACAAAAAGAAGGTCGAGCAGGGTCAAATTGCGGAGCTCAACGGACTGCTACGGCTCGAGCACCTAACCCTTGAGATCGGCTTTCAGCTCATTCCCCTGGTCGATGAGAAGCAGGGCGGTCAATTATTGAACCGGGTTCGCGCGCTGCGCAGGCACCTGTCCTCAGAGCTCGGGTTCCTGGTTCCCCCCGTCCATATTTCGGACAATTTGAGGTTGCGGCCGCGAGAGTACGTTCTTTCCCTGCGCGGCATGGAGATCGGCCGATGGCAAACCGAAGGAACGCAGCTCCTTGCCGTTTCAGGCGAAGCGAGCCGGAGGCCGCTGCCGGGCAAGGAGGCGCGCGAGCCGGCGTTTGGGGTGCCCGCAGTGTGGATTGCGCCGGCATTGGAAGAGCAGGCGATTGCGGCAGGCTACTCCGTGGTTGATGCGGTGACCGTCATTACCACACATCTGGGAGAACTGGTCCGCCGGCACGCGGGCGAGTTGCTCGGCCGCGCAGAAGTCAAGCGTCTTGTGGATGGTCTGAACGAGAGTCACCCCAAGCTGATGGAAGAGCTCGTACCGAAATTGCTGACTCTCGGCGAAGTCAGCCGCGTGCTTGAGCAGCTTCTCCGGGAACGCGTGTCGATTCGCGACCTGGGAACATTGCTCGAAGCGCTGCTCGAAGTTGCTTCGGTCAACAAGAATCTTGTGGCCTTGGTCGAAGCGGCGCGGCAGTCCATGGGCCGGCGGCTGGTGCAGCCCTACCTGGATCCGGACGGTCAACTCCCCGTCCTTTTCCTCGATCCCTCGCTCGAAGAAGAGATTGTTGCGGTCCTGACACCGGAAATCGCCAAAAAACTTCCGGCGAATGCTGCAACCCCGGGCACTTCCGTCGTTCGCCGCCTTGCCGATTCATTAAAGCTTCTTACTGCTTCTACAAATGCGGTGGTCAGTCCCGTGCTTCTCTGTCCAAGTCCAGCGCGTTACCACGTGCGGCGGTGGTTGGAACCTCTGTTGCCGAGATTGGCGGTGCTGGCAGCCGCAGAGATTCCGCCGGAAATCCGTCTTCGACCGGTTGGAACGGTGCGATGAAATGGGCAGCCGGCTTGGACTTGGGTTGGAAGGTGAAGGAACGAAAGAGGAGCACGATGGGATCTGAAGCGTTGGCGGTGCGAGTTCTGGAATCGAAAGATGCGAAATCAAGAAGCTATCCGCCGGTTTCGATCGAAGAACCAGTCTGGAGTGCTGAGCAGGAGCGAACCCTGCTGGATCACCTCCCCATCGTTCGCTACGTGGCAAGGCGCATTCACGAAAGACTGCCGCAACACGTCGAGATGGACGACCTGGTATCTGCGGGGGTGGTCGGGCTCATGGACGCCTTCACCAAGTTCGATCCGTCGAAGAAGGTCCAGTTTCGCAGCTACGCACAATTTCGGATAAGGGGAGCGATTCTCGACAGTCTTCGCACATTGGACTGGAGCCCCCGGGAGTTGCGGCGCAAAGCTCGGTCTGCGGAGGAGGCGGTGCGCGTCGTGACCGCGCGGCTCGGAAGACCCCCTGCCGAACACGAAGTCGCAGCGGAGCTGGGCATCCGTCTGGAAGAGTACCAGACTCTGCTCGGCGACTTGAAGGGACTTGAGATCGGAACTCTCCATGCCGAGCGTAACGAAGACTCCGGCGAAGAAGAACTTGCCTACATCCCCGGTCGGCCCGATGAAGACCCGCTTTTCCGGTGCCTGAAGGGTGAGATGGAGGAGAGGCTCACTCATGCAATTACGCACCTTCCCGAACGCGAGCGAATGGTCATGACGCTCTATTACTACGAGGAGATGACCATGCGCGAAATCGGCTTGGCGCTCGGCGTCGTGGAATCGCGCGTTTCACAGATCCACGCATCTGCCGTGGTGCATTTACGTGCTGCGCTGCGGGATCAGGCCAGACCAGGGGCTGTCCACGCAACGCGATCTCGACCGGTAAAAGCTTCGCCTCGGGCTACGGGTGAAAAATGATGCAAAAGGTACTGAAACAGGATGAGATCGATGCGCTGTTTCAAGCCGTGCATACCACGGAGACAGAGGCGAAGAAGACAGAAACAGGCGATCAGGCCATGCCCTACAGTTTCGCGTCTTCGGGGCAGATCTCGAACGAGCAATTGCGCGCGATCAGCATGCTGAACGATTTATTCGCACGAAACTTGACGCACAACCTTGCCGCCTGGCTGCGTACACGCTTCCAAGTCGACTTGGTTTCTGCGGAACAGATTCCATTCAACGATTTCCTCCTGCGTATCCCGGAGATCAGCTACGTTGCCTCGGTCCGGCTCGAGCCGCTCGGGGCGCTTGCGGTGATGCAGGTGGATATGGCGCTCGCTCCACCGATCATCGATCTACTCCTCGGCGGCGAGGGTATTGAAGGGCCCCTGCGCGAGCTGACCGACATCGAAGAGTCCATTCTGGGGAGCGTCGTTGACATGATCTGTCGCGAACTCACCTCGGCCTGGCAGCCCGTCGGTCTCAGTTTCAACTTCGAAAGGCGTCAGATGCAGACTCAGGTTGCCCGGCTCATGTCGGTAAACGAAAAAACGTTGTGCCTCAGCTTTGAGATTCGTATGCCGCATCGTTCAGGGCTTCTCAATCTTGCCTTTCCCGCCGTCGTTTCGAACACAATTTTGCGCCGGCTGACATCGGACTGGGGCAGGCGCAGGCGCCATCCTCCCGAGGCGCGCGCACACATGGCGGTCCTGACTCGGCGCATCCCCTTCGGCGCGACCTTGCAATTGCCTCCCATCCGGGTCTCTGCGAACACAATTGAGTCTCTGGAGGCCGGAAGTGTCTTGCCTTTGTCTTTTTCGCCGACAAAACTTGCGGAATGGTGTGTAGGCGGTCAGCGCATTGCTCGAGCAGAAGTTGTCTCCGTCGGAACGCTGCGCGCTGCTCACATTGAGCCGGTGGAGAAAGAACCTCATCCATGACGACATTTCTTGAATGCTGGACGTCGGTCGCAACGTCTCTCTTCTCTCAGGCGCTTGCCGGTGAACCGGTTTTGGCGAAAACCGAAGAACCGTCCAGCTCAACCGGCGCCCTTGCGTTTGCCGCGAGGCTCGAAGGCGAGTGCTCAGGACTCTTCAGTGTCGCGGTGGACGCATCCGTTTTCGAGGTTCCGCTTCTCGGGGAGGGCGTCGATCAGAAGGCGGGCTGGTCGGAGCTTCTTCGCGAGGTGGCAGAGTCCGCGGCTGGGGAGCTGCTGGCAAAGACGGGCACAAAATGTCACATCTCGGAATTCGGAGAAGTGATCGATAAGAACCCCATCGCGCGAGCATTCCAGTTGCGGTCTCCCATCGGAGCCTGGTCGATACATGTCGCCGATGCCACCGCACTGACGCTTTCTGATCCTGCAACGAAGGTCTGCCTGGAAAAGCCTGTTCCTTCGGATCGCGCGCAGGCCACAATGAGCGGGCGTCCAGGAATCGACTTATTGCTGGATGTGGAACTCGAAGTGACCTTGCGTTTCGGGTGCCGCGAACTGCTCCTCAGTGAGGTTCTCGATCTGGGACCGGGAGATGTGGTCGAACTGGATCGCCAAGTGTCGGATCCGGTCGATCTAATTGTCGGGGACAAGATTGTCGCGCGAGGAGACGTGGTTCTGGTGGACGGTAACTTTGGACTGCGCGTCATTGAAGTCGCAGAACCGCTTCGAAGGCTGGAGAGCATCCGATGTCTGTTTTAGGAAGAAGTGATACCGGAAAGAAAAATAGAGGCACGCTCGACAGGAATGAAAGTTCCATGACAGAAGCGCTCGTTGGGGCCGGGTTGTCGATCGAGCCAAGCCGCACAGGTGCCCCGCCGTTGCAGCGCTCGTCGATCTTCTCGACCTGCGCAAACCCGAATTGCCGAACCGGCTGGCTGCACCTGTGGAGAAGCCGCGACCGGCCTGTCTTCGAACAAGGCTGGACCTGCTCCAGGGAATGCACCGAAGCGCGCATAGCAGCAGCCGTCGTGCGAGAAATGGCCAAGCTCGGACCGGAGCGCACAGAGCATCGGCACAGAATTCCGATCGGTCTTGTTTTAGCGGAGCAAGGCTGGATTTCGCAGGCACAATTGCGCGCAGCGTTGGAAGCACAGCGGCGAGCGGGTGTCGGTCGCCTCGGCAAATGGCTCATCCAACAATGCGCGACAGACGAAGCCACGCTGACTCGCGCTCTTGGACTGCAGTGGAGCTGTCCAGTACTGGGAAAGGAATCTCATGACTTCGATTCCGGTACGGGCTTGATGCCGCGCCTGTTTGTCGATGCCTACGGAGCGCTCCCACTGCGGATCTCCGGCAGTAAAGTGCTCTACCTTGCTTTTCTAGAACGACCGGATCGTGCGCTTGCGCTGGCTGTCGAGCAAATGACGGGTTTGCGGGTCGAATGCGGCATCGCGCCGGAGTCCAGATTTCACAAGGCCCGCGCACAGGTGCTCGCCGCGAAGTATCCAGGCGCGACCCTCATCGAAGCCGCTTCTGCGCAAGCCGCTGCCCACGCGCTGTCAGGGACAGTGGAGCGTGTTCGTCCCGTTCATGCGCGTCTGGTCGGCGTGCACGACTTTCTATGGCTTCGCATGAGCCTCCGAACTTCGTGGGATCCGTTCCTCGTAGCACAGGATGTAGAAGATGTCATTTGCGCTTTTGGATCGGACTGACAGCTTTCCGCGCCTTCGGTTCGCAAAAGCCGTCTTAAAGGAATTCGAGGGTTCGCCGATGAAGGTGGCAGTGGTGAAGGGGCTGCCGGAATGCGTGGAGTGCGAACCCTGATCGTGGATGACTCTTCGGTGATGCGAAAAATTGTGGAGAGGGCGCTCCGCCAGGCCGGCCTGGAGCTCCTGGTTGTGCACGAAGCAGGAAGCGGCGTCGAGGGGCTTGAACTCCTGCGCACCAGGCAAGTTGATCTCATTCTTACCGACATCAACATGCCCTCGATGGACGGCCTCGAATTCCTGTCGCAGATTGCTGCACAGAGCCTTGCCCCAGGCGTTCCCGTCGTGATGATCACAACCGAATCCAGCGAGGAGCATGTGAAACGGGCTATTCAAAGTGGCGCGCGCGGGTACCTTCGCAAGCCGTTTACTGCCGAACAGGTGAAGGAGAGGGTTTTGCCCCTCGTACACGCGGCGTAGCGAGGTGAGCTTATTCGATTCAACGGCGTCAGAGAGTTAAAACGATGCGCGGCGGCAAGCGAAGCTGCGGGAGTGGGGCTCACGATGGTATTGTCCTTGCGGGATTCGGTGCATTTGATCTCGGACCCGTTCAACTTGGATGCAAGCGTGGAAGAAGTGTTTCGTACAATGCTGGGGGTTCAGTGTGTCCCGGTGAGCACACGCTTGAACACCTCGCCGGAGTCCATGACTGCGGTGGTTGGTTTCGGCGGTCTGCTCAGCGGCGCATGCGTGTTCCGTTGCGATGCTCCGGATGCTCTCGCCATCGCTTCGCTTTTGACGGGACTTGAGTTTCAGGGTATCGATGACACGGTGAAAGACGGTATCGGAGAAATGTGCAACATATTGGCTGGCACGTGGAAGAGCAAAGTTCCTGAACTGGCCGCGCACTGCGGTCTTTCAGTTCCAGCCGTCATCACGGGGCACGATTACGAACTCCATGTCCAGGCACCCGAGTTTCAATTGCGCCGCGCCTTTGCCTTTGAAGGCGTCAGCTTTGAGGTCACGATCGTGTGCGACGGGATCCTTTAGATACCTCGGCCCGCGCGATCCTGTCTGGCCGAATTCCCGCAACGCAGTCCGCGGGGCAGTGAGAGGTCGAGCGCCGGAGCTTTCTTAGATTCCTCTCATCCCTGCCTCAGCCATTTGGATCTCTGACTGCACTCTTCCCGCAGCGGGGGGTGCGGGATGGACAGCGGTTACTATGCGGCTTTTGCAGGATTGATGGCTCGCACCCAGGCGCTTGATACAGCAGCTGGTAATCTGGCGAACACCCAGACGGTCGGCTATCGCGCCGAACGCGATTTCTTCCGCTCAGTTCTGCTCGGACCGGATGCCGAAGATTCTCAGCTGGGCCAGACAGTCAATGCATTTGGATTGCTGGGCGGGAATCGACTCAATATGGCCCAGGGCGCGCTTCAAACGACCGGCAATCCATTCGACCTTGCGATTGAGGGCGAAGGTTTCTTTGCTATCCAGACGGCAAGCGGCCAGCGCTTCACGCGGGATGGCAGCTTCCATCGTTCTCAGAAGGGCATTCTGGTTTCCGCAGGCGGGGAGCCGGTTCTCTCGGTCGATGGCCAACCGGTGCTTTTGCCGCCCGGCGATGTTTCGGTAGGCGCCGATGGCGTTGTCTCCGTTGCCGGCGGCAAGGTAACGACAATCGGCATCTTCACCTTTCCGTCTGGAACCGAGCTGACCGCAGAAGGCGCCAATCGATATCTGTCCCCAAGCGGCGTTTCACCGGCTCTTTCCAAGCAATCATCCGTCCATCAGGGAGCCCTGGAAGCAGCAAATCAGGATGCGGTGCAGGGAACCATGGACCTGATTCTTATGCAGCGTCAAGCAGAAATGATGCAAAAAGCCCTGACTATTTTTCACGTCGACTTCAACAAGTTTGCAGCGGAAGACCTGCCCCGTGTCTGAAGACCACAGGTCGTGAGGGTAATCGATGATTCGAGCACTGTATACAGCAGCAAGCGGCATGAGCGCGCAGCAGATGAACCTGGATACGATCGCCAACAACCTGGCAAATTCTTCGACCACGGGATTCCGTCAGCTCCGTCTTCAATTTCAAGACATGGTGTATCAGAACCTCGTCACTCCGGGCGCTGCGCAGAGCCAGTCGACTGTCTCGGCCGGACTGCAGATCGGATTGGGGACCAAGTCTGCGGCGACTGAAGTTATCAACACCCAAGGTTCTTTGAATCAAACCAGCAATCCGCTGGATGTTGCCATTCAGGGTTCAGGCTTTTTCCAGGTGCAGAGACCCGATGGAACGATTGCTTACACCCGCGCAGGTCAGTTTCACCTCAACAACCAGGGCACAATTGTGACCACGGACGGCGATCCGCTCATTCCAACGGTCACGATTCCGCCGAATGCAACGGCAGTCACCATCACTCAGTACGGGGTCGTCAATGCAACGTTGCCGGGCCAGCAAAACCCATCTCAGCTTGGACAGCTGCAGCTCGCTACATTTCCCAACGCCGGCGGCCTCGAAAGTATCGGATCCAATCTTCTTCAGGCCACGCTGAGCTCCGGGGATCCGGTTCTGGGAAATCCGGGCGGCACGGAAGGATTGGGAACGCTGCAACAGGGATATCTGGAGAACTCGAATGTCGACGTCGTCACAGAATTTGTCCAGATGGTTCTCGCCCAGAGGGCATATGAATCCAATTCGAAGGTCGTGAAAGCGGCGGACGACATGTATTCCCAAGTGAACAACATGACACGTTAGTCGCGTTGCCGTTTCTTAGGAAGCAAAATGCAAAGAAATCCTTTCATCCATTCGGTAATTATCCCGGCGCTGCTCCTTTGCGCAGGAGTTTTCCTTCCTTGCAGAGCGTCCGCGCAATGCAGGGCTATCGAGCCTGCGCGGGTGCCGGTGGATTCTCGATCTGTCCGCTCGCTCGAAGATCGAGGCACCGGTCAGCGCTGGCTGCTTCTTGCTCCGGATCGTTTTCCGGGTGGTCCTGGGACATGGATATCGTGGGATGAAAGGCGGAATGCAGGGCACGTTCGACCTGAAGCTGCCTTAGCTCTTCCAGTCGCCGTAATCGTCCACAGCGGAGATCGCCTGAGCCTGGTCGATTCTACCGGGATGGCGAAGGCCCTGTTCGATGCCGTAGCCCTTGGCCCGGCCGCAATCGGTCAATCCTTTCCGGTGCGGCTGATCGCGACGGGTCACACTCTTCGTGCAGTCGCGACAGGACATGGATGCGCTGAAATCGCCCCACAGACTGAGGGGGAGAAGTGAAGCCGGGCTTTGCTTGTCGCAGTTACCTTGCAGCCTGGGCGCTCTGGACAATAACCGGCCTTGCGGCTGGTGCGGCTCGACACTTGCCCCAGGCTCTTACAGGAAAGCCGTCGCCTCCAGAAGTTGCGCTGCGTACCTATATTGACCGCGTGCGGGCGCAGCAGGCTGCCGAAACTAAAACGGCCGGTTCGATCTGGAGCCCGGAGGGGCGTCTGGTCCGCCTGGGTACCGACGCCAAGGCGGCCCACATTCATGATGTTCTTTCCGTCGTTGTCAGCGAGAGCCTTGCTGCCTCCACCGATGGGCAAGTCAAGAACTCACGCGCATCGAATGCCAGTTCCGGGCTGAGCTCTTTGTTTGGAGCTCTGAAGGCATCGAATGCCCTGCAAAATCTGGTCGGACAAAACTCCGCATCCGGACTAACGGCCCAAGGGCAAAGCACGACGAACTCAAGCCTGGTGACGACCTTTGGCGCGGAGGTTGTGGATGTGTTGCCCAACGGAATGTTGGTGGTCCAGGCAACGCGGCAGCTTACTTTTTCGCAGCAAACACAAGTGATCACCTTGCGTGGGCTGGTCAGGCCTGAAGATGTCACCGCGCAGAATCAGGTCCAGAGTGCGGCCATGACCGATCTTGAACTGGAAGTCGCAGGGAAGGGAATCGTGAACGATTCAACCTACAGACAGAACCCGCTTGTCCGGTTATTGGAACACCTGGTGGTGTTTTGAGTCGCAGTGATTCCTGGCTTGGAGCTGCCGTGAACAAATGGACGTACACAAAGTCGCCCGCACATCGAGTGCCGCTCGTTGCACTGGTACTTGCGGCTCTGCTCCGCATCCTCTGTTCGTCAGCAGCGTATTCGGAAATGCCGGGAGCACTGGTTCGCATCAAGGACGTCGCGACGATCGAAGGAATCCGCGACAATCAACTGGTTGGTTACGGGTTGATTGTCGGTCTGCATGGAACAGGCGACAGTTCGCAGACTGTGTTTCCCGCGCAGACCTTGCTCTCCACGCTCGAGCGCATGGGCATCACCGTTCCTCAGACTGGTTCGAACAGCGCCAGCAACATGCAGGTGAAGAACATGGCAGCTGTTTTCGTTGTTGCAACGCTGCCTCCGTTTAGCCGGCCCGGTTTTCGAATTGATGTTACCGTCTCTTCGGCGGGGGATGCGCGTTCGCTGGACGGCGGAATTCTCCTGATGACCCCGCTCTATGGACCGGACGGAAGCATCTATGCGCAGGCGCAAGGAGCTTTAGTCCTGGGCGGTTACATGGCAACCGGTGGCGGGAACAGCCGCCAGGTCAACCATCCCACCACCGCACGCGTCCCGGGCGGAGCGCTGGTGGAGAGAGCGGTTGCCTTCGACTTGAAAGACTTGCACACCATCGGCGTGATCCTCAACGATGCTGACTTTCACACTGCCGAGCGCATGGCTTCTGCAATCAATTCGATGTTGGGAGAGGCGCGCGCGCGCGCCATGGACAGCCGAAGGATAGAAATCTCGACGGTGTCGAACGAAGATATCGCTTCTCTTCTAGACAAGGTGGAGGGAGTCGAGGTTCAGGTCTTTCCGCGTGCTCGAGTGGTCGTCAACGAGAGGACGGGAACGGTAGTTATTGGCGGAACGGTTCGCCTGCAGCCGGTATCGATCCTCCATGGAGGCCTTGCGGTCAATGTGATTTCCACGACCCAAGTGTCTCAGCCCGGACCACTGTCAACAGGATCAACCCAGGTCGTTCAGCAGACCAGTGTCCAGGCCCAGGACAGGCCCGTGAATCGAATTGACCTGAAAGACGGCGCTACCGTGGAAGATCTGGTCCAGGAACTCCAGCGAATTGGTGCCGGCGCAAGGGACGTCATCTCGATTCTCCAGACGATGAAAGAAGCTGGCGCGTTGGAAGCCGAAGTGGAGGTGCTTTGATGTGGCAGTTGCAAGCAAGCCCGGCCACCCCCGCCACTCCCACACAAGGTATGGCTCAGCCGCGCCTCGTCCGTGCGGCGCATGAGTTCGAAGCACAGATGATGAAGGAGTTACTGGGACCTCTCGTTGGTGAGTCGGATTCAGAGGACGGCTCAGAGGACTTCGGCAGTTCGTCGAATGCGTTGGGTTCCTTCGCGACGGAGGCACTTGGCAATGCGCTGAGCGAACAGGGCGGAATTGGCATTGCCGATCGGATTTTGAAGGACCTTTCCCAACGGGGGAAAGATTCCCAGATTTCGATGGTCCGGGAGAGAAATCTTTCAGGTATCTCTCCAAGTGAAAATAGATGACTAGAGTGATTTGAGAATCTGCCGATGAGACAAGAAGAGGAGAGATGGAGATGGATATTCGCAACAACGTAGACGGGTTGAAAACTCTGCTGGGTGTCTCGACGCTGGAAGCGCAAAAGCCGGGATCCGCCAAAGGAACCCCCTCGTCGTCCGCGCCGGAATTGACTGGGGACAGTGCCACTCTGAGCTCTGGAGCAACAGCAGCCTCGCAGGCTGTATCAGCTTCGAATGCCGAGGTGCGGATGGCGAAAGTGACCGCGGTCCAGTCCGCTCTTGCCGCCGGAACCTATAACGTGCCGGCCTCAGCGGTTGCCGGAAAAGTGCTCGAAGCGATGCTCGCAAACGGGGATGGCTGCCGTTGAACTCAGGCTCTTATTCTTCGCGTGAAGGGCTTGCGGTTCGAAGCCAAGAAATGGTCATGTCAAAGCTGAGACTCCTCATTCAAGAAGCTACGTGCGCACTCGCGAAGCTCGATGCCAACCAGCTCGAAAACCTGGCAACAGCGTGTGCTGCTCTCAATCGAGAACTCACGGAAACTGAAAGCCTCGAGGAAGGGAAGTCGGCGCGAGAAGCCGCCGCGGCCACATCGGATTTGATGGTCTTCGCGCGGGTCCTGTCGGCGACTCGCGAGAACCTCTGCGTTGTGCGTCGCGCGCAGGGGCGACGGGGGACCGGATTCGCTCTCCGTTACAACCCAGGCCCGGAATTGCGCTAGAAAGGCTTCGTGTATGGCGACCATCAGTTCTGCGTTCAGCTTGATCTCTTCGGCGTTGGACGCCGATCAAGCCGCGTTAAGCATCGTTGCCAATAACGTGGCGAATGCAAGCACCACCGGGTACACCCGCGAGGTTCCCAACTGGGAAGAGAATCCGCCGATCCAAATCGACAACGTGAGTTATGGCACGGGCGTATCGCAGACAGGGCCGACTTCAATAAGAGATGGCGTTCTCGATCAGCGGCTTGTTCAGCAGCAGCAGCTTGCCTCTTCTTCAGGCGCAAGACTTACGGCGCTCAATACTCTCCAGTCTCTCTTTACTCCAGATTCTGGATCTACGAGTTCGACAACCGGCGACATTGGCACCGACATCAGCAATTTCTTCGATTCGTTCAGTTCTCTCGAATCGAATCCGAGCAACGACGCTCTTCGCCAGCAGGTTTTGTCCGCTGCGACCACGCTGGCAGGCGACGTATCGAATGCAGCCGCCAGCATCAGCTCTCAACGATCGGCATTGGACGAAGAGGCTTCCGGGGTCGTCAGCCAGGTCAATTCGCTGACCAGCTCGATAGCCAGTCTGAACGGTCAGATCGAAACCATCTCACCGGATGCAGACGCCGGGACGCTGGAAGATCAGCGGCAGCAGGACATCCTGCAACTCTCGCAACTGGTTGGAATTAATCAGGTCCGCACCGAGAACAACGGTTTGTCGATCACTACGACCGCCGGCCAGCTGCTGGTCTCCGGAGAGACGAGCGTCTCGATGGCGACGGGCGAAGTCAATGGTGTCACCCACTTGTTTCTCGGTTCGAGCGACATCACCACGGAACTCGCAACGGGCGGGGGAGAACTGGGCGGATATCTCACGGCCCGCGACCAGGATATTCCCACGGCGTTGGCTTCGCTGGATCAGCTCGCATACAGTGTCTCCACCTCGGTCAATTCTCAGAACAACGCAGGTACTGACCTCGCCGGCGATGTGGGTAACGCCGGAAATATCTTCGCGGAACCGACGACAATTTCCGGCAGCGCGGAAGCCATGCAGGTTGTCATGACTGACCCCGCTCATCTTGCTGCCGCAAGTCTCACCGGCGGAACCGGTGATGATTCGAATGCAATCGCGCTCGCGGCCCTTGGCTCGCAGGCTATTGTGAACGGTCAAACGCCCATCAACTTCTTTTCGCAATTTGTCAGCACTTTGGGCTCAACGGTTTCTGAAACGCAGACGGAAAATACTGCACAGAACGCGTCCGTGACTCAATTGCAAACGCAGATCTCTTCGTTGTCGGGGGTCAATCTGAATGACGAAGCATCCTCGATGCAGCAATTTGAGCGGAGTTACCAGGCTGCATCTGAAGTCTTCACAATTCTCAACACCATCATGGCATCTGCGTTGAACCTGGGCGTGCAGACTGCCGTTTCATAAGGCCATCTTCCCGAAGCCGCTCCCACCACGACCGGCGAAACCTCAAGGACGAAAATGTTATGCGCGTCGATCCGTACTATGTTTCCAACCTTGCCGGCGCCCTCGACCAAACGCAGGCAACGGACCAGCAAATCACGAGCGAAATATCGAGCGGCGTGCGCGTCACATCGCTGAGTCAGGATCCCGTCGCCGCAGGAGAAAATGTCCTCTTACTAAATCAGCTTCAGCAGGACGATTCCTTCACTCAATCCTCCAGCTTTGTTCAGGGACAGCTTCAAGTGGCCGACTCTTCCTTAGGCAGCGTGGTCAGCCAACTCACACAAGCACTTTCGCTGGCCACCGGCGCGAACAACGGCACTCTCAATGGAAGCCAGTTGCAGTCGGTTTCCAATCAGCTTGCCGGAATCCGCGATGAAATTACTTCACTGGCGAACACAAGTTATCAGGGCCAGTACATCTTTGCGGGAACTCAGACAAAGACTGCTCCGTTTTCCACCTCGACCGCTTCATCTCCGGCAACCACGACCTACAACGGAGACTCTGGAGTCAGCTCGTTGGTGACTCCCAATGGCCAGACCATCCAGCTCAATGTTCCGGGAAACCAAATCTTCACTGCCGGCGGGTCAAACGATGTTTTCGCCGCACTGAACCAGCTCATCGCCGACTATTCCGGCGGCGCTTCGGTCCAATCGTCCGTTCAAGATACACAAGCCCTGAACTCGGCTTTGAATTACGTCTCACAGAAGCGGGTAACGCTCGATAATTCCTTGTCGAGGCTCACGGCTGCTTCCGATGCCGTCACGAACGAAAAAACGCAATTGACGGTTGCACAGACCAATTTGATGCAGGCCGACTTACCACAGCTCTCAACCCAACTCTCTCTGGCCGAAACGCAGCAGGCCGCCCTTGAATCCGTCATTTCGCAGCTCGGCTCCGGAAGCCTTTTTGACAAACTCTGAAGCAGGCCGGGCGCGTGGGTGCCGTCCCCGTTTCCCTATCGGTCTCTGTTTATACTCGAACCCAGAGGGGCTCATTTGTTCTCTTCTTTGCGGTTCATTTGGAATGCAACCCGGGGACATCGCCTTGCGCCATGGAGGAGTGAGTTTCTCCGGTGGCGCGTCGAGACCTACAGCGGCAAACCGGCTGACTCTCTGAAAGCCGGCGATGTGCTTGGCTTCCTTTGGACTTCGCGCTGGGAACTTCTGAGTTTTCTCGCATGGACGGGTCGCGTAGAAAAAGAGGCGCGTAAGCGTGCCTGACCTCCGATCCAAGCTCGGAACCGTCCAGCGCACCACGCCTGCGTCTGCGCCCTCTCGGATCCATTTTCGGCCTCAACTTTTCCTGTTGCTGCACGTCGCATTGCTTCCTGGAATTCCCGCAATATCTCAGCAACTTCCACCAGCCGAACCGCCGAAGCCGCTGGCCGGAGCATCCAGCGAGTCCCCGACCATTCGCGTCACTACCAATGAAGTTCTCGTCCCCACGCTCGTCGAAAAAGGTGGGCAGGTTGTCTACGGCCTCAAGCAGGGCGATTTCATCCTTGAAGATAACGGCGTGCCGCAGAAGATCCGTGTGCAGGAGGAGATGGATTCCGCGCCGGTCGCTCTGGTGGTCGCCGTCGAGCAGGGCCGCAGCAGCGCTTTGGAATTCGACAAAGTCGCGCGAATCAGTCCACTCCTCGACCTGTTCCTCACCGACGCTAGAAGTCAGGTGGCACTGATCGGCTTTGACTCGAAACCTCACCTGATCCACGACTACACCCACTCGAGCGACGAACTGACCAATGCGCTTCAACATCTCGAACCCGGAGACGGTGGCGCAGCCATTCTCGACACAATCAGTTCTGCGGTCGATCTTCTTCAAACCGAACCCAAGGAATATCGGCGTGTCCTGCTCCTCATCAGTGAAGAGCGCGACCACGGCAGCAAGCACACCAAGCCGGTACAGCTCATTCAAAAGATCGGCCGCACAGAAGTTCTCGTACTCAGTATTTCGTTTTCGCCCTCACGCGCTGAATTCCTCAGCGACCTTGCCGGGCATAACCAGGCTGGCGCCTCTGCGGACCTTCTCGCTCCGCTGATGATGGCCATCAACGCAATGAAGAAGAACGTCACCAAAGAGGTCGCACTGGAAAGCGGGGGTGAATATGCTACGTTCACCGTCGACAAGCGCTTTGAAGAGCGCGTGGTCGATGCGGCCAAGCATGTCCGTAATCGCTATCTCATCACTTTCAGCCCCTCGAACCCGACCCCCGGCCTGCACAGCATTCGCGTGAGAACGGCACAGGACTACGGCGCGCGCATTGTAGCCCGGGCAAACTACTGGGTGAGCATTTCTCGGTGACGCCAAAACAAGCAGCACCAGTGAGTTGCGCCGTGGGGCGCGATACCAGCTCAGATGGCACAGAAGGGCCATTCATGGTAATCTCACAGTAGACACTTAAGAGTGGACTGAGACAGTAAGAGGAGTAACACACGCCGTGCTGGCGACCGCTAAGAAAACCGACCTAATTCAACGCTTCCGCACCCACGATACGGACACCGGTTCCCCCGAGGTCCAGATCGCGATTCTGAGTGAGCGGATTGGCGAGCTGACCGAGCATTTCAAAACTCACAAGAAGGACCACGCATCACGCCGTGGTCTTCTCATGCTCGTAAGCAAACGCCGCCGCCTACTGGATTACCTGAAGACGCACGACTCGGATCGTTATCGTGACGTCATCGGCAAGCTCGGAATCCGGAAGTAAATAGAAAGCAACCTTTGAACCGGAAGCGCCCAGACCGATCAATGGTCACGGCCCCCGTTCTACCCAGGACCTGGGGCCAAGGTGTACCTGGCGGATTCAAGCCGCTGCAGGGGAATGCGCAGAGTCATCGGCGCACATCTCCCTTGTTGCGGCTCGTTTCGCGTTTGACTACGGCAAATTTTGCCAAGAAGGAGTGCAACTTGCTTCTCCTTGCAGCCGGTGCCAACCAACACCTCCATCCTCCGGGCGTCCGCCCATCTCAAGTTTCCCAAGCGAATAAAACGAAACGAGGACACTATGTCTACGAAGCATGAAGTATCCGTCGAGCTTGCCGGCGGCAAGCGGCTGTCGTTTGAGACCGGCCGCATGGCGAAGCAAGCGTCCGGCGCCGCATTGGTCACCACGGGAGAAACCGTGGTTCTGGCGACCGCAGTAGCTTCCCCGGATCCACGCGAGGGAATCGACTTTTTCCCCCTCACGGTCGACTATCGCGAGTACACCTATGCCGGTGGCCGCATTCCTGGCGGATTTATCAAGCGCGAAGGACGCCCCAGCGAAAAGGAAATTCTGACCTCCCGTCAGATCGACCGTCCCATTCGCCCACTCTTCCCTGATGGCTTCCGCAATGAGACCCAGGTGATTGCCCTTGTCTTTTCGGCAGACAAGGAAAATGATCCCGACGTGGTCGGAATCAACGCCGCCGCTGCTGCCGTTGCGCTCTCTGACATTCCTTTCGGCGCAACCGTCGGCGCAGTGCGTGTCGGACGCGTCAACGGCGAATTCATCATCAATCCGACCTATGCCGAGCGCGCCACAACCACGGTCAACATCATGGTGGTCGGGCACAAAGACGGCATCGTCATGATCGAGTCCGGCGCCAAGGAAGAAACAGAAGATGTCATTCTGGCGGCCATCGAATTTGCCCATGCCGAAATCAAGAAAATCGTTGCCGCCATCGATGAGCTCGTCGCCAAAGCCGGCAAGCCCAAGCGCGCTTTCACCGCTCCGGAATTCGATGAGGCCTACTATGGCGAACTGAAAGCCAAGGTCGGGGACAGGCTGAAAGACGCCCTCGACACCAAGACCCACGGCAAGACGGAGAGCTACGGGCTCATCAAACAGATCAAGGACGAGCTCGCCGCCGCACTCCCGGCCGACGATCCAAATGCCAAGAAGAAGTTGGCAACTTACTATGAGCACCTCCGCGAACGTCTCTTCCGCGAGCAGGTAACGAAGGACAAGATTCGTCCCGACCGTCGCGCATTCGACGAGATCCGTCCCATCAATATTGAAACTCGCGTTCTTCCAAGAACACACGGATCGGCCCTCTTTACACGCGGCGAGACTCAAGCTCTGGTAACCGCCACATTGGGCACAGCGGATGACTCACAGCGCCTCGAGTCCTATGAAGGTGAACAGCGCAAGAACTTCATGCTTCACTACAACTTTCCGCCGTTCAGCGTTGGTGAAACAGGCCGTATGACCGGTGTTGGCCGGCGCGAAGTGGGGCACGGCGCCTTGGCTGAGCGCGCCATTTCGGCTGTTCTGCCCACCGCTGACGAGTCTCCCTACTCCATCCGCATCGTTTCCGACATCCTGGAGTCGAACGGCTCTTCTTCGATGGCTTCCGTTTGCGGCGCCAGCCTGGCGCTCTACGACGCTGGAATTCAATTGAAGGGTTCAGTCGCAGGCGTGGCCATGGGGCTTGTGAAGGAAGGCGACGACTACGCGATTCTGACCGACATCGCCGGCGCCGAAGATCACTACGGCGACATGGACTTCAAGGTTGCCGGAACGCGCAAGGGAATTACCGCTCTTCAGATGGACATTAAGATCGGTGGCCTGACACGTGAGATTCTGCAGCAGGCGATGGAACAGGCCCGCCGCGGCCGTATCTTCCTTCTCGACAAGATGGATGCCGTCATCAACGGACCGCACCAGGAGCGCTCGCAATATGCTCCACGCATCGAGACCGTGATGATTCCGACGGACAAGATTCGCGATCTCATCGGCAAGGGCGGCGCTACAATCCGCGGAATTGTTGAACAAACCGGTGCAAAGATCGACGTGGACGATACGGGTCGCGTCAGCGTTGCGTCGAGCGATGCCGAAGGCCTTAAGAAGGCGCTCGCCATCATCAATGACATCACCGCCGTTCCCGAAATCGGCAAGACCTATCTGGGCAAGGTTGTTCGCCTCGCCGAGTTCGGCGCCTTTGTCGAGCTCTTCCCGGGAACCGACGGCCTGCTCCACATCTCCGAGATCGCCGAGCATCGCGTGAAAGAAGTAAAAGACGAGTTGCGCGAAGGCGATCAGGTCATGGTGAAGGTTCTTGCCATTGAAGGAAACCGCATCAAGCTCAGCCGCAAGGCTCTCATCAAGGAGCAACGCGCCAAGTTGGCACAGTCCGCTCCCGCAGAGGAAGGCACAGAGCCCGTCGCCGAAACAACGCAGGTTGCGGCTCCGCCAGCCCCCCAGAGACCGCGTCACGAATTCGATGAGCGGCAGCCCAAGTCAAACCAGAGCACGATTCTGATTGAGGGAGGCGATGACTTCGACGAGGATGAGTCCGAGGAAATCGACGAAGACAATGAGCCAAACTTTAATCGCGCGGACGGCGTTCCCGTGCCCGCAGGCGCTCCTCAGGGAAGTGGAGGTCCTCGTCCCGGTGGAGGCGCAGGTGCCGGTGCCAACAACAATCGCCGTCGCCGGCGTCGTCGCGGCGGTCGCGGCCCAGGCAGCGGTGGTGGCCAGGGTTAACCCATCCTCATTTCATAAACACAGAGCGCCTCAGACGATCCTCTGGGGCGCTTCTCATTTGCCGCAATCTACTTATTGGTCAAAGCAAATTCAGTATCAGGAATGAGAGCGATCGAAGCCGAGTCCTTACGCGTGGAACCGTTCCGATGCCAGCCGGAATTCCGAAGGAAGCGCGTCATCCGGTGGGGGATACGGCCGCAGGCCGCCGGTTCCTGTCGGACGCGGAGCCCCCCCGCCCTTCTGGTCATACATGCGCAAGTCCGCCGCGATGCAAAGCGACTCCATGTCTCCCGCATCGTCAGGAAACACCGCGACGCCGACACTCGCTCCCACCCAGATCATCCTGCCATTCACTTCCAGCGGCTCATGCAATTGCTGAATCAGCGATTCTGCGACGTGGCTGGCGCTCGCCTGATCTTCTGTGCCTTCCAGAATTACTGAGAACTCATCGCCGCCGGTTCTCGCCACGGTATCGGTAATTCTCACGCGATTGGTAAAAATGGCGCCGACTTTCTGCAGCAGCTGATCTCCCGCATGGTGACCCAGCGTGTCATTCACTTGTTTGAACTGATCCAAATCCACAACCATCAGTGCGGCTTTGGTTCCGGATCGCTTCGCTCGTTCAAGCGCCAGCGTCAAGCGATCCTGGAACAGGCGCCGATTGGGAAGACCGGTCAATTCATCATGCAAAGCCAGAAATTTGTTGTGCTCCAACTGATCTTCCAAAAGCAGCAAAATCATCCCCACTGCGACAACATACTTCGGAAGATTCCATACTTCGCTCTCGACTTGCACTCCGGGTCTGTAGGCCTCCAGAATCGGCCCAATCACAAACACGGATGCCCATGAGAAAAATCCAAAAATCGTGATCAGGGCGCCGGCCGACATGCGTCGATAGGTGTACCAAACATGGAGACAGCAACCGAAGTAGACCGCGAAAAGCGCTCCGTCGATCGCCAGGTCGGCTCCCGTTCCCGGAAGATGCTGGACCGCAAGCAGGTAAACCGCAAGTCCGCAATAAAGACTCACCACCATCCAGCGCAGTGCATGCTGAAATCGCGGTGCTATATAAAGAGCCAGCGCCAGGGGAACCGCCCCGATGGCGATTGCCACTGGAGTCAGGGCCCAGTCCAGTGCAGGGCTTGCGTTGCAGAGGCAAACGTAAAATGTGTTGATCACCAGAAGCGAAGCGAGCATCCATTGGCTCGAGCGCTCGCGGCGATAGGGAACTGAGGCGTACATGAACAGCACGCCCGCATCCACCAGCGAAGCCAATCCCAAGTCAGTCGCGATAGTCCCCACGCGACCCGGAAACGGGGCGACCATCGAGGCCGCGAAGTGGACGGAGATCAGAATCCACCCGGTAAGCCAAAGTCCAGACACGGGAGTCTCCCCGCGCCTCGCAGCCGACGCAAACGCGCCGGTCAGCAAAACGACAGCTACCAGGTCCGGAAGCTTGCTCCAGTCCAAAGTCTTTCCCCTTCGGCAGTTACATAGCCAATATGAGTTTAAGCGAGGTCCGTCCGGTTGGGACTATAGCCCTTTGGTGCAAATCCCTTGAATTTCAAAACTTGCGTAACAATGCACAATCAGCGCAACCGAAGTCGACTCGTAATTGTTTGGATGACCCTTTCGGGAAAATCGTCTACTTGAATTGTTAACTAAACTAAACTCAACTGGATGGCCGCCAGCCTTTACATTGTCGTCGAAGGAGAAGATCCGGGCTTCGACATCTACGTTCACGGGCAGGCTCTCGCCAGGAATGAAGAATCGCTGCACCGCCTTGCCGCCAAGCTTGATGTGCCGCCGCTTCTCGACTTTTTTTCCGCTGACGAAAACTCCATGGCTCTCTTGCTTGACCAGGGAGCCGGCGAGCCGGAGTGGTCTAGGCATCTGCCACAGCCCCAATGGTATGCAGCCGCCGACGGCGTAGCCAGCGTGCGCGCCCTGATCGATTTTCTCGTCTCCAGCCCTGTTGCTATCGGGTCCGAAACAAAAGCAGTTCTCCGCGAGCTCACGGAATACGAGCGCGTTCTGCAAAAGGCAGCCGATCGAAAACTGCGCTGGCATCTCGCCGTGAGTTGGCGCTAATCCGCTTCCCGCGGCTTCAATCCGCGGCAGCCTCTTCATCTCGGCTCGGAAAAATATTCCCTAAACGCTGGATCTGCGCGCCGACACCCTTCAGCTTTTCTTCAATGCGCTCATAGCCGCGGTCCATGTGATAAACGCGGTCCAGAATCGATTCCCCATCCGCAACCAGCGCTGCCAGCACCAGCGAAGCAGAAGCACGTAAATCCGAACACATCACCGCTGCTGCACTCAGCTTCGCGGGTCCAAGGATCGTCGCCGTCCTGCCATCCACACGAATGTTCGCGCCCATGCGCACCAGTTCCTGTACATGCATAAACCGGTTCTCAAAGATGTTCTCTTTCACAATGCTTGCGCCGTCTGCTTGTGTTGCCAGCGCCATATATTGCGCCTGCATGTCGGTGGGGAAGCCTGGATATTCTTCCGTCGAAATATCCGCAGCCTTTAATGGTCCAGTCGCCCTTACCCGCACGCAGTCCGGCCCGGCAACATCAATCTTCGCACCGGCCTCTTCCAGCTTCGAAATCACAGCCCGAATGTGTTCCGGATTGCAATCCGCAACCGTCAAATCGCCGCCGGTAATTGCCCCGGCCACAAGAAACGTTCCGGCTTCAATGCGGTCCGGATTAATGCGATGTTGCGCACCGTGCAAACTCGAAACGCCCTGCACCTTGATTGTGGATGTCCCCGCCCCCTCAATTTTCGCTCCCATTGCAATCAGCAGCGCTGCCAGATCCGTCACCTCGGGTTCGCGCGCGCAGTTCTCCATCACGGTCTCCCCGTCGGCCAGCACTGCGGCCATCAGCAGGTCTTCCGTGCCCGTCACCGTGATCTTGTCGAAGACCAGGTGCGCCCCCTTCAATCTCTCAGCCCGTGCCTCCAGGTAACCGTGCTCCTGGACAATCGTGGCGCCCATTTTTTCCAGTCCCTTGATGTGCAGATCGATTGGCCGTCCGCCAATCGCGCAGCCGCCGGGCATCGCCACGCGCGCCATGCCGGCCCGAGCAACCAGTGGGCCCAGCACCAGCGAGCTCGCGCGCATTGTCTTCACAATTTCGTATTTCGCAACGGGATCAGACAGCGTGCGGCAGCTGATCGTCACGCGGTGATCATTGGCCTCCGATCCCAGTTCGACAACTGCGCCCATCGAGGCCAGCAGGCGCCGTTCGGTCGCTATATCGCGCACCTGGGGAATGTTTTCGAGAATGACCTGATCTTCAGTAAGGATGGCCGCGGCCATGCAAGGAAGAGCGGAGTTTTTCGCTCCCGAAACGCGAATGGTGCCGGCGAGGGGGTTGCCGCCACGAATAACAAATTTATCCATGAATGACTGCCTGCTCCTGAACTATCAGTTTAAATCCGGGCAGGCAGCCTCAAAAGGGAAGTGGGAACGCAGGGAATACGCTGCGCCAACCTTGGCAATAGTTTTTCCGGCTGAGCGAAAGCTAGAGTTCCAGCACGTTGTCTTCAATCGCCAGGCGAACGTTGCCGTCTGACTTGGCGAGCCGGCGAACGGCCTCGGGCTTGTCCACCTTCGCCTTCAGCATCACCAGCGCCACCGGAACACTGCGCCCCGCGCTCTTGATCGTGTCCACAGCCGTCGGCCGATCGATGGCACACGCGCTCATCAGAATGCGAATCCCGCGCTCCACCAGCTTGGAGTTGTGCATGTGCACATTGACCATCAGGTTTTCGTAGACGTAGCCGAGCCGCGTCATCGCGCCCGTCGTGATCATGTTCAGAACCATTTTTTGCGCGGTGCTGGCTTTCATGCGCGTGGAGCCGGAGATAACCTCCGCGCCAACCTCCGCCACAATGGCGATATCCGCGGCCGCCGCAATCGGAGTTCCGTGGTTGCAGGTGATCGCAGCTGTGTGAGCTCCTCGAGCGCGCGCGTACGCCACCGCTGCCACAACATAAGGAGTACGTCCCGATGCCGAGATTCCAACCACCACGTCTTTGCGGGTCGGACGACGGCGCGCGATATCCCGCTGGCCCAATTCCTCCGAGTCCTCATTGACTTCGACTGCAGAAGCAAGCGCTTTCGGGCCGCCCGCCATAATGTATTGAACCTGTCCCGGAGCTGTAGAGTACGTCGGAGGACATTCCGAAGCATCAAGTGCGGCAATGCGGCCACTCGACCCGGCGCCAATATAAATCAAACGCCCGCCGTCGCGAAGGCTCCGCGCAACCTGGTCAATGACCTGAGCTATTTCGGGAATCGCTTTCTTGACGGCCGCTGCGACCTTGGCGTCTTCATGATTAATAATGCGGGCGATTTCAAGTGCGGATTTAGTGTCAAAGCCCTGAGATGCCTCGTTTTGGCTCTCGGTGGTCAACTGTTGAAGCAGGGAAGCCGGGTCGACCTTAGCCTCCTCTTTTGTATGCGCTTCAGTCACATCTTGTGTGGCCGTGCTGGTAAGCATCGAGTCTGTCCCCAATTTCTAATTGTATCTCTAAAACACACAAGTCCAAACTGAATTTCTTGTCCGGCAACTTGTGCTTCGTTACTTATTTGCTATCTCGATTGAGGGCTTCCCGAAGACCGTTATGAAAGGCCGGCCGCACCTCCCGAATCAGCTGACTCTTCCTGTCCGGCCAGGTACGGTTGGTCAAAAGGACTGCTGCAATCCGCGCGTCAAGATCTATCCAGAGCGAACATCCACTAAATCCCAGATGGCCAATGGAATGCCTGGAGAAGTGTCGTCCCGCAGAGGAATTCTCCGAAGGGGTGTCCCAACCAAGCGCCCGCGAACTGCCTTCTGGCAATTGCCGTTCTGCAAACGTATTCACGGTCTCTTTCGTGAACAAACTGCGTCCGCCGGATGTGTCGGCCGCCTCAAGGATAGCGCGGGCAAATGTCAACAAATCCGGGACATTGGAGAAAACTCCCGCATGTCCAGCCACGCCCCTCATCCGCCACGCATTTTCATCTTCCACTTCGCCCTGGATCCGCCTGTGCCGAAGTGTCGTGTCTTCCTCCGTCGGAGGAAACAAATCCCTTAAGTGAGGATCCGGCGTGAAACCTGTCGCCACGAGTCCGAGGGGCGCGAAAATCTCACGCTGCGTCCAGCAGTCCAGGGACTCGCCTGTCAGCACTTCGAGTGCTGTGCCCAGCAACAAAAATCCAATGTCAGAGTACTCAGCTCGCTGTCCCGGCTCCGCTTCAAGCGGCAACTGCAGGCAGGCCCGGAGCAGGGAATCGGGAGTCGTCTCCGCGCGAAACAGTTCGACATACCCCGGCAGGCCAGAATTATGAGCCAGCAAATGGCGCACCGTGACGTTGCGGGCATGCTGCTCTGGCGGCCTGCCCACTACGAACGCAGGCAGAATCTCTCCGAGTGGTGTCTCCAGATCGAGAACGCCGCGCTGATGCAGCAACATCGCGGCAGCCGTCGTTGCCACCACCTTTGTGAGGCTGGCAATGTCGTAAACCGTTGTCGCCTGCACCGGAGGGGCTTCGGCCTCGTAGGTGTGCCGGCCTAGCGCACCTTGCAAGACAATATCCTTGTCCGCAAGTATGCCAAATGCGCATCCGGGAAACGCCCCTGCCGCAACGGCATCCTCGAGCACCTTTCGCGCATCTGCGAACGAGTCCCTCTGGTTCACTTGGGTTGAGCCGACGGGATTGGCCTGCGTGTTCATCGATTTCCTGCATCGTATCCTGAAATCGAGCTCAACTGAAGGGAGCGGCACACATTTTGGCGGCGGAGCCCCCGGCGGGGCTATCTTGGATCGTGAGTGCGCGTCTATCGATACAGGGCTTCCAGGAGGATTCGATGCGTTTGCCTTGCAGACAGCTGACAAGTGGGTTGCTGGCGGGACTGATGGTCGGAACGCCCCTGGCCGGGTTTCCTGAGAGCCTGGCACAGCAGACACAGGACCCCGCGCAGACCGCACCCGCCACGCAGGCATCCCCCAGCTCTGCAAGCGCCGCATCGACCGACAAACAGCAATCCGACCCGCCGGCCCAGGCCGCCACTCCAGCATCTGTGTCTGCCGCTCCTGCCAGGAAAACCTATACGGTCCCCGCCGGAACGAAAATCCTCCTGCAGCTTCGCAGCTCCGTCAACACCAAGAGCGCCAAAGTCGGAGACGGCGTGTACCTGGCATCGACCTTCCCCGTCGTCGTGGGAAACCGCGTCATGATTCCCTCCGGCGTGTACGTACAAGGCGTGGTCGACCGTGTGGAACGAGCGGGTCGCGTCAAAGGTCGCGCCCAACTCGACATGCACTTCACATCCATCATCTTTCCCAACGGCTCTGTCGTTGAAATTCCGGGCATGGTGAATCGACTTCCCGGCTCCCATAAGCAGGATGTGAAAGACAACGGCGAAGGCACCATCGAGCAGGATGGCGACAAAGGACGCAACGCCTCGAAAGCCGCTGAAATTGCCATCCCAACAGGCGGGACGGTCGGCTCCATTGCCGGAGTCGGATCCGGTCATCCACTGGAAGGTGGCCTGATCGGCATCGGTGCCGGACTTGCCGCAGTCGGCATCGTGTCTCTCTTCACACGAGGAGCCGATGTGAACATCGAGACGGGTACGCAAGTCGAAATGGTCCTGCAGCGCCCGCTGATTCTTGAAGAAGAAAACCTCTCTGCGAACGGATCTCCCCTTGCAGCTCCCAATCTTGTTCCATCCGCTGACCAGCCCAAACCGATCGACAAGCCAAACCGTGCAAAAGTTCTCTGTCCTCCGGGCGGTCTCGGTTGTGATTAAGGGCAAACTTGCAATTACACTGAAATAGACAAATGGAAACGCCGACGCAGGAATCCGTAATCATTCAACCGCTGCTTGAACCGGAAACGCTCCACGCTGCACCCCCCGTGGTTCCAGCCCCTCGCGCGCATTCTGGAGCCGCCGGCATTGCATTGTGGATTCGCGACCTGCTGATTTCCGCAGTCGTCTCCATCCTGATCATCACGTTTCTTTATCAGCCTGTGCGCGTCGAAGGCACCAGCATGTTGCCGCGTCTTGAAGATCATGACCGGCTCTTCATCAATAAGTTCGTTTATCACGTCGAGTCGATTCACCGCGGCGACGTCGTGGTGTTTCACTACCCGCGCGATCCGGAGAAAAGTTACATCAAGCGCGTCATCGGGCTTCCCGGCGATCGCATCTGGATCGACGAGGGTCGCGTCTTTGTCAACGGTGTCGCACTACATGAAACCTACGTGCCCGAGCGCTTTCGCGATTCCCGCTCCATGCCGGAAACGGTGATTCCCGACGATAGCTATTTCATGATGGGCGATCATCGATCGATTTCATCCGACAGCCGTGAGTTCGGTCCAGTGGAGCGCGACCTCGTCTACGGTAAAGCCGTCTTCGTCTACTGGCCCGCCAAAGATGCCGGCGTGGTTCAATAAACCCCAGATTTCCACGCAACGCGGACGCCGACAAACCTGCTAAAATCTATTGAATCCACTCCTCGGAGCGGCAATGCAGGCAATTCTTGCGCTCGAAGACGGGCGCATCTTCCTCGGCCAAGGTCATGGCCACCCCGGCGAATGCCAGGGTGAAGTAGTCTTCAATACTTCTCTTACCGGTTATCAGGAAATCGCTACCGATCCTTCCTATGCCGGTCAAATCGTCGTTCTCACAAATCCCCAGATCGGCAACTACGGAACCAACAACGCCGACAACGAAGCCTCGAAGCCCTACATCGAGGGCCTGATCGTGCGCGAATTCTCCGCGATCAGCTCCAACTGGCGCTCCGAACAGGTCACCGACGAGTACATGGAGCGCTATGCCGTTCCCGTGCTCGCCGAGATCGACACCCGCGCCCTGGTTCGCCATCTGCGAACCCACGGCGTCATGCGCGGAGTCATCTCCACCGACGTTTCCAATCCCAATGCACTCGTCCAAAAAGCCAGGAATATCCGCAAGATGGACGGTACCGACCTCGCCAAAGTTGTCTCCACAAAATCCATCTACGAATTCGACGCGAGCGACAGCCGCAACCAGACCGGCGATCCGCTTTTGCCGCCCGCATTCCACCAGGGCACAGAAGCGCGGAAGCATCTCAGTGTGGTCGCCTACGACTTCGGCATCAAGCAAAACATCCTCCGCATGCTCACGCGCGAAGGCTGCAAAGTCACCGTCGTCCCTGCGCAAACCACCGCCGCCGACGTTCTCGCTCTCAAGCCCGACGGTGTCTTTCTCTCCAACGGCCCCGGCGATCCCGAGCCCGTCGATTATGCGGTCCAGGCCATTCGCGACATGATCGGGCGCGTGCCCGTCTTCGGCATCTGCCTCGGCCACCAGCTCTGTGGTCTCGCCCTCGGCGGCCGCACGTACAAGCTCAAGTTCGGACACCACGGCGGCAATCATCCCGTGCGCAACAACAAGACGGGCAAGGTCGAAATCACTGCGCACAACCACAACTTCGCCGTCGATCCCGACTCCATCAACGCCAACGACGTCGAGCTTACCCACGTCGACCTCAATGACCAGACCCTCGAAGGCCTGCGTCACAAAAGCTTGCCTCTCTTCAGCGTGCAATATCACCCTGAAGCCGCACCCGGCCCCCACGATTCGCACTACCTGTTCCGCGACTTCCGCCACATGATGGAGACCTGGAAGGGATGACTCGTGCTGTGCACAACCGAACCGGCACTCAACCGCAGCGGGGCCTTTGGCTCCGCTGTTTTTTGGAAATTGAAAAACAAAACGCGGGTTCAAGCCCGTTGACGCGAGCAAAGAATGCCACGTAGAAATGACATCCAGAAGATTTTGGTGATCGGCTCCGGCCCGATCGTGATCGGTCAGTCCGCCGAGTTCGACTACTCCGGTACCCAGGCCTGCAAAGCCCTCAAGCAGGAGGGCTACGAAGTCGTGCTGGTGAATTCGAACCCGGCCACCATCATGACTGACCCCGAGCTTGCCGACCGCACCTACATCGAGCCGCTCACGCGCGAATACGTCGAAGAAGTCATTCGTATCGAGTCAGACCTACTCCAAAAGTCCGCCCCCCCGCAGGGGGCCGGCAAGTTCGCCCTGCTTCCCACGGTCGGCGGACAGACCGCGCTCAACCTCGCCGTCGATCTCGCCGACGCAGGCATTCTCGATCGCTATAACGTCGAACTCATCGGCGCCAAGCTCGACGCCATCAAAAAGGCCGAAGACCGTCTGCTCTTCAAAGACGCCATGCTCCGCATCGGCCTCGAAGTTTCAAAGTCCGCGCTTGTCAACAACCTTCGCGATGGCCTCGACTTCGCCGGCAAGATCGGTTTTCCAGTCCTCATCCGTCCCAGCTTTACCCTCGGCGGCTCCGGCGGCGGCATCGCTTACAACCGCGAAGAGCTCATGGAAATCCTCGCCCGCGGCCTCGACCTCTCTCCCGTCCACGAGTGCCTCATTGAAGAAAGCGTCCTCGGCTGGAAGGAGTATGAGCTCGAGGTCATGCGCGACCTGGCCGACAACGTCATCATCATCTGCTCCATCGAAAACTTCGATCCCATGGGCGTGCACACCGGCGACTCCATTACCGTCGCCCCGGCACAAACCCTCACCGATCGCGAGTATCAGAAGATGCGCGATGCTGCCATCGCCGTCATGCGCGAAATCGGCGTCGAGACCGGTGGGTCCAACGTGCAGTTTGCCGTCAATCCCGTCGACGGGCGCATGACCGTTATCGAAATGAATCCGCGTGTGTCGCGCTCTTCCGCGCTCGCATCCAAGGCCACCGGTTTTCCCATCGCCAAAATCGCTGCCAAGCTCGCGGTCGGCTACACACTCGACGAGATTCCCAACGACATCACGCGTAAAACTCCCGCCTGCTTCGAACCCACCATCGACTACGTCGTCGTCAAAATTCCCAAGTGGCAGTTCGAGAAATTTCCCGGCGCCGACGATATCCTCGGGCCGCAGATGAAATCCGTCGGCGAAGTCATGGCCATGGGCCGCACCTTCAAAGAAGCCTTAATGAAGGCCTGGCGCGCACTCGAAACCGGTAAAAAGACCGGCGCCGAAGTCTTGGAGCCCCGCCGCCTCACCCAGATGCTCGTCACACCACGCCCCGAACGCCTCGGCTACATCCGCTTCGCCTTCGAACGCGGAATGAGCGTCCGCGAAGTCGCGCGCCTCACCGGCATGGACCCCTGGTTCCTCTTCCAGCTGCGCGAAGTCACGCAAGCTCAGAGCGCCATTTCCTCTTCTACGCCCGACAGCATTTCCACTGAAGATTTGCGCAGGCTCAAGCGCCTCGGCCTCAGCGACGAACGTATCGCCACCGAGTGGAAACTCGTAGGCCACGATGGCGTCAAGCAGGTGAGGGAACTCCGCGAGAGCAAAGGCATCAAGCCCGTCTTCAAGCTCGTCGATACCTGCGCCGCCGAATTCGAGTCGATGACGCCTTACCTCTATTCCACCTACGACGAAGAGGACGAGGCGCCACCCACCCACAAGCCCAAGATCATCATTCTCGGCTCCGGCCCCAATCGCATCGGCCAGGGCATCGAGTTCGATTACTGCTGCTGCCATGCCGCCTTCGCGCTCAAAGACGATGGCTACGAAACCATCATGGTCAACTGCAACCCAGAGACGGTTTCCACCGACTACGACACCAGCGACCGCCTCTACTTCGAGCCCCTCACGCTTGAAGACGTTCTCGCCGTCTACAACCACGAGGCGCAGTCGGGTGCGAAGATCGGCATGATCGTCCAGTTCGGCGGGCAGACTCCACTCAACCTCGCGCAGCGTCTTCGCGCCGCGGGCGTTCCCATCATCGGCACATCGCCTGAGTCCATCGATCTCGCCGAAGACCGCAAGCAATTCGGCAAGCTTCTCGAAGAACTTCAGATCCCTCAGCCGGCCGGCGGCACCGCCACCAGCGCCGCAGAAGCTCTCGCCGTTGCGTCGCGCATCGGCTACCCGGTCCTCGTGCGCCCCAGCTATGTTCTCGGCGGCAGCGGAATCGTC
>Ga0210385_10000357_pt1 | contig 36099 bp, 18 predicted proteins | sample IncBWH26OmetaG_FD_160107 | JGI IMG/M metagenome (GOLD analysis project Ga0210385, IMG submission 160107) | Forest soil microbial communities from Barre Woods Harvard Forest LTER site, Petersham, Massachusetts, United States - Inc-BW-H-26-O ...
GGAAGGCGAAATATTTGACGGCATTGTCATGGCAGATATTCTTAACCATCGTGCCGATCAATTCTTCATCGTCGGGTAGTATCCCAGCTTCCACTTCATTTCCCAACAGGTTGCACAGGACGCGACGAAAATATTCATGGCGCGGAAATGACATAAAAGAGCGAGAGTCGGTCGTCATCCCCACAAAGTGCGCTAGCAAGCCGCAGTTCGATAGCGTATTCAATTGCCACTCGATGCTTTCCTTCTGGTCGAGAAACCACCAGGCGCTGCCGTACTGGAGTTTGCCAGCGAGACTGCCATCCTGGAAGTTGCCGACCATTGCGGCAAAAGTGTAGTTGTCCGCAGGGTTGAGATTGTAGAGGATCATCTTGGGCAGGCTATTTTCCGTGTTGAGTCGATCGAGATAATTGGAGAGTGGAGCGGCTTGCGGCCAATCGCCAATCGAATCGAATCCGGTGTCTGGCCCCAGCGATTTATACATGCGCGTGTTTGCATTGCGGTAAGCGCCGAGATGCAACTGCTTCGTCCAGCCCTTCTCGGTGTCGAGGCGACCAAAGAATAACATGAGAAAACTGGCAAACTTCGCGGACTCGAGGGCCGTCGGCGAGTTGCCGCTGCGCACTTTGTCAAAGACCTGCTCCGCTTCGCGGTCGGTGCAGGGTTCGGCAAAGCAGAAATCCAAACCATGATCGGAGAGGCGGCATCCGCGGTGGTGGAAATCGCCGTGGCGTTTGCCGAGAGCCTGGAGCAGGTGGGCAAGCCGCGTTACATCGAGGTCGCAGACTGCCGCCAGTTTGTCGACCCACGCGTTGAAGGCAACCGGATCTTGAGTGCGCAGCGCTCCATCGGGACGGAAGCCCGGTAATACGCGAACCGCCGGAAAGTGCGACGCAATGCGTTCATGATGCTCGAGCGAGTCGACCGGGTCATCCGTCGTGCACAGCGTTTCAACCCGAAACTTCTTCAAAATTCCGTGAGCGTTCAAATCTTTACCCGCGAGTCGTTCGTTTGCCGACTCCCACGTCTTACGCGCAGTTTGCTCGTTGAGCAATGAATCGATGCCAAAGTATCTCTGCAATTCCAGATGCGTCCAGTGATACAGCGGGTTGCGCAACGTGGATGGGACCGTCTGCGCCCAAGCGAGAAACTTGTCGTAGGGATCGGCATCGCCGGTACAGTAGCGCTCCGAGATTCCGTTGGCTCGCATGGCTCGCCATTTGTAGTGATCGCCTTCGAGCCAGATCTCATAGAGGTTGCGGAACTGCCGGTTCTCCGCAATATTCTTGGCGGAAAGATGGCAGTGGTAATCAAGGATCGGCTGCCCGGCTGCGTAGTCGTGATAGAGGCGGCGAGCCGCTTTGCTTTGTAATAGAAAATCTTCAGTGATGAATGCCATGTACGTATCTTTCAAGGAGCAGTCAGCTCAAAAAGAACCGTGCTCACGTCTCCCGGTTTCCACCCGAAGACGATGCGGCCCTGCCGCGGCCTCCAGTGCTCGCAATCGCAATTGCCATCGAGGACGCTCTCTCCGGCGATGCAACATTCTCCTGTCCGAAAGCATAAATGAACGGAGAATAATTCTTTAGCTCCATGCCTTCCCGGCAGGTAAACACCGAAGGATATGTCTTGCTATCACGACTAACGAAGTCGGGCACTGAGTTGCCGTCAAGCCACTGGCCGCCGGCTCGGTTGACGACCAGTTCGCCAGAATTCGCTAGAACTCCAACCGCACCGACAACTGAGCATCACGCGAGCTATTCGCCTGGCCACTGACGGTGCCGAAGCTGGAGCTGCCAAAAGTCGTGCCGCCTACGAGGAAATCGGTGTGATTCGTGAGGTTGTAAAGATCCCCTTCGAAGGTCAGGTGCGCGCGCTCAGTGAGAGCGAAGTTCCGGCGCAGACTAATGTCAATGTCATAGTTTCCCGGCCCATACATCCCGAACGGAGCCGTGCGCGCCGCGTCTCCGAAGGTATAGGCATAAGGAGAACCGGATGCTGTAAGGGTTGCGATGGGGACAAATGCAGCAGAATTCAGATAGCTTGGGGAACTGGTTGGCGTGGCGCCTTGCCCCCACTTGCCGTTGATGCGTCCCGGCCCTGCGAAGCCCGGCGCGACGGTTGGGTTGCAGGTGATGCTCTCGGCGGGATTGGTCTGGCAGGAAGATCCCGTGATCGCCAGCGGCGAGCCGGAGTAGATTTGCAGGATTCCGGAGAACTTGAAGTTGCTGGCGAGGGCGCGAACAACTTTGTTTCCTCTGCCGATGCCCTGCGCTCCAAACGGCAGCGACCAGACACCGGTCGCAATCACGTGCTGCGGCTGGTTCGTGGTCGAGACGCTGCGCTCGATGCGGTCCACCGGCCATGATCTGCCATCGTTCGAGTAAGCCGCGGGGATGGCGTAGCCGGAACGATAGGTTCCTCCATCATCGATCGACTTCGACCAGATGTAATTGAACATGAAGGTCAAGCCTTTGAAAGCCCGCTGCGTGACTGAGACCTGTAGCGAGTTGTAGTTGGAGTTGGCGACGTTGCCATAGGCGTCGGTCATGCTCTTGTAGTTGGGAAATGGGGAGAGGGCCACCGAAACGTTTTGTGAAGTGTTGAAATTCGGAGGGAGAGTGATGCCCGCAGCCGCCAGAGTCGACAACTGCGTCGACGTCAGGTTCTTGACCTCAGTGCTGAGGATGGACCCGAGGAACAGGTACTGAGGCGAGAGTTGATTGATCCACTCGCCGCGCGCGCTGCTGCTGTCTGGGCTTTCAAAGTGCCCCTGCGATCCAACATAGCTTATGCTCAGCACCAGATTGGGCGTGACCTGTTGCTGAAGACCGACATTCCAGTCAATATACTGCGGCGCGCGCCCACCGTAGTACGGATCGCCATAGGTGACGCTCTGCGGCGTGTGGGTATACGGAGCGATCGTCGAAAAACCCAAGGCGTAGTTGGGACCGGAGGCAACGCCGGCGGGCGGAGTATAGGCAGGATAGGGTTCGTCCAGTGAGTACTGTGCCACGCCGTTTGTCGAAGTCGTCTTCGGAGAGGCCTGAAAGCCAAGAATACCAGTGCCGTTCTGGGATATGGCGCTGCCGGCCACGGCGTTTCCGTGCGTGTACATCACCCCCCAGCTGGCGCGGAACACCGTCTTGGGAAATGCCTGAAAGGCAAGACCCAGACGAGGCCCGAACTGCTTCTTGTAGTTGTTGACCGGCGTGCTGCAGTTGCAGGTGTTGGTGCCGTTGCCGGCAAACTCAAGCACGCCCGCAGTCCCGGATGCGTTGGTCAGGTTGGGATTGAAGAACGAGAGCACGTTGTGGGCTTCCCTGTATGTCGGAAAGTAGTCGTAGCGCAGTCCCAGATTCAGCGTCAACTTGGGCAGCACCTTCCAATCGTCCTGAACGTACGGAGAGATCGGACGGAAACGCGCCCCCGTCTCCTGTACCGCATTCTGGGTCAGGCTGCCGGCGTCAATCTGGCCGACCAGGAAGCTGGCGTAAGACAGGCCTTCACCGGGATTGATCATCGTTCCCGAGGTGTAACCGGCGGTCTCGGAGGTCGCGGTCGCGAGCGTTAACTGGCTGCTGCCGCCCGTATCCAGAGTGTACTGATATTGCAGCCACGCGATTTGTGTGCCGAAGGTGAGCGCGTGCTTGCCAAATTCCCACTGGTAGTTGTCGATAATGTAAAAGGCGTTTGAGATCTTCTTGCTTCCCGTGTCTCCCCCCCACTGGGTCGGTGCGTCAGTCCCGGCAAATGTGACTTCCGGAAAAGAAGTAGAAGCCTGACCGTCGGGCACACCCGTGATCCCCAGGGTCGTTGCCGCCCAGGCTGGGTTGTTGTTGTCGAGATTGAACGACGGGCTGTAATACCGCGCGAAACCGTATTTGAACTGGTTCACCATGTGCGGGTTGATGACGTACGTATCTTCGAAGATGTCAGTCTTGGTCTTCGGCGCATATCCCTGGCCGTAGTTAAAGGGCAGCGGCCCGTTGTTTCTGCCCGCGGTAGTTTGCGCCGCCGCGCCGATGGCAGCCTGGCGGCCCGCCGCGATAATGATCGACATACTGTGCCTGTCGCTGAGCGTATAGTCGACGCGGCCGGTCGCCGTGAAGTTGCTCAAACCGAACGGCAGTCCGGCGAGAAAGTTATTGGTCGGATTCTGGTTGGCATACATGCTGGCCGGTGGTAACAGAGCCTGGATGTTGTTCGCCACTTGCGAGAACTCGGTGGGGCAGATGACGTTCGGCGTAGTCCCATTGCAGCCCATGAACTGTGTGCGCGTCGTCGCCGTCGAACCGGTCGAGGGATCGAAGATGTTTACTCCCAGCGCGCTGAAATCGCCCGCCCTTTCCGCCATCGTCGGAAAAGTCTGCAAGGTCGGGATCACACCCTTCTCGTAGCGGTAGCCGTCATAGTTGCCAAAGAAGAAGAGCTTGTTCTTAATGACGGCACCCCCGAGCACAATGCCATACTCATTCATGTGTTCCGCAGGCTTGGTCGCCGTACCGGTGTCTGGATTGATAAGCGCCGGCGCATAGAAACCCCACGTGTCGAGCGCAGTGTTGCGAAAGTATTCATACAGTGCGCCATGCAGCGTGTTGGTTCCACGCTTGAGATCGAAGTTCTGCACGCCCTGTCCTTCGTAGATGGCGGAATAGCCCGAGGTCTGCACCTGCAGTTCATTTACGGCATCGACCGAAATGGCGGACCAGATGAAGCGATTGTCACCTTCCTGCGAGACGTTGAAAAACGGAATGCCCTCGATGTAAACGGAGGACGCACCGCCCTTGCTTCCGGACCCATCGATAGGCCCGGTGTTGTCGGTCAAATTGTTGTTGGTCTCGTTGTTCTGAACACCCGGCATCAGCAGCACATAGTCGCTGGCACGCCGCTGGTCGGGTTGACCGCCCGCGCCCATAGCAATGGGCAATTCGGAATAAGTCTCCTGCGCCATCGTGGCGCCGAGCGTGGCGTTGCCAGTCTGGATTTGCTCTTGCTCCTCGGTAACGGTCACTACCTCGCTCGTTGTTCCCAAGGTCAGGTTGATGTTGACGGTCGAAATTTCGAGCGCGTTGACGACGACGTTCTCCTGAGTTGTCGTTTTGAAGCCCTTGGCAGTGACGGTAACAATGTAGGTATCCGCGTCAAGAGGAGAGAGCGCGTAGTCGCCGGCTGAGGTCGTCTTGGTGGTCAGCTTGGTGCCCCGCGTCGTCGAAGTGGCGACCACGGTTGCGTCCGGAACCGCGGCGCCTGCAGGGTCGATGATCGTGCCCACGATCTCACCTTTACCGGAGAGTTGAGCAAAGGCAGAAGCGCCAGACAGCAGCAGGAGAGCAGCAAACAGGACGAACCTGGTCCTGGTATCAATCTTACCGAACGTCATTTGGATGCCTCACGGCCTAACGCTCGCATCGGCGAGCACAAGAGGTCAGACCACTTTGTCTGCGAAACACATATAGTGGTTTATTGCTCGACTGTCAAGGGAAAGTTTCGCGGACGGCAAAGATTCCATTTCCTATGACCCAGGGTGGCAAATCTGGGCAAATGTCTGCTACAGTGCTAATCTAGCCCGTGTACGACGATCCCGACTCGACTGGAGTACAGGTTCTGAAGCCTACTCAAATTGAAACCACGCATGAATCCGAGTCCCACCTGACCATGCAGGTGGTCAACCACATTCGCGCCATGATCGAAGATGGCACGCTCAAGCCCGGCGAGAAAATTCCACCGGAACGCGAGTTTGCGCAGAAACTGAAGATCAGCCGGGCCAGCCTCAGAACCGGCATTGGATACATGGCTGCCATGGGAATCATGAAGGTTCGGCACGGGGTTGGCACCTTCATCGCTGAAGGACCGCCCGAGATTGGCAAGTCGTCGCTCGGTCTGCTGGGAGCGCTCCATGGTTTTAAATCCTGGCAGATGTTCGAAGCCCGCCTGCTGCTTGAAGGTAAGATGGCCGCGCTCGCCGCCGAGCGCGGCAAGGAAGAACATTTCACGCTGCTCGCCGAGGAAGTCGCGGAGATGTACGCCACGATTGACGATCCCGAGGAATATCTGATTCATGATGTGCGCTTTCATCGCACCATCGCAGCGGCCTCCGGTAATCCGATCCTCGCCTCTCTGATGGAGACCATCACCTCCGCGCTTTATGATGGCCGGCGTAAAACAGTAGGACTAACCCGGGCGCTCAAAGACTCAGCGGATGTCCATCGCGAGATTTATCGCGCTATTCGCACCCGAAATTCCAGCGAAGCGCAGAGGCTCATGGAACGCCACATTCAGAGCGCCAAGGATGCGCAGGACGACGAAGAGCGCATGGCCTCGCGCAAACGCAAAACCACAAGAACTCCAGCCAACGGCAAAGTTGCGGTCTGACCTCTTGGATCGTTTGTTCGTTCTCGAGCGCTTCGTGGACTGGCAAGGCTCAATCCACTTTGGCCAGCGATTGACTACCATTTCTGAAATGTGGTATGACCACTGGGGTCAGAAATCAGAATGGAGATGCTTTCCGTGGCTCGACGTTTTTCTCTCGTGCTTTGCTGCGTGCTTCCTTTCTTCGTCTCCACAGTTTCGAAAACTCTACTCGCGCAAGACAGGCGGACCGTTGTCGAACCGCACATTCCTTCCGTCTGCATAAAGCTCGAAGCGAGCCTTAGTGCGCCGCACGGCCGGTTGAGCGACGCGGATGAACAGCGCACCGATACCGAACGCCTTCAGAACGCGATCGATCACTGCGAAGCTGGCAAGGCCGTCGAACTCCACGGCACTGGCGGCCGAAATGTTTTCCTAGCCGCGCCCTTTCACCTTCAGCCCGGCGTCACACTGCTCATCGACGCCAATTCGGTGCTCTATGCTTCGCGCAATCCCCGCGATTACGACCTGACCCCCGGCAGTTGTGGAGTCATCGATCAGAATGGCCACGGCTGCAAGCCCTTCATCATCGCCGATCACGCGCCCCATAGCGCCATCATGGGCGATGGTGCCATTGATGGCCGCGGCGGCGAACCGCTGCTGGGACAAAACAATTCATGGTGGGATCTCGCTCATACCGCCAAGATCAACGACACGAAGCAGAACTGCACCCGCATTCTGATCGTCCGCGAGTCAGACGATTTCATTCTCTATCGCATCACCCTGCGTAACTCTCCCAACTTTCATGTTGCAGTCGAGAAGACAAACGGCTTCACCGCCTGGGGAGTTAAGATCGACACTCCCGCCACCGCTCGCAACACAGACGGCATCGATCCCTCGGCTTCGACCGATGTCTCCATCCTGCACTCCTACATCCGCACCGGAGACGATGACGTTGCCATCAAAGCTGGAAAGACAGGTGGCTCATCTCACATCACCGTTGCGCACAATCACTTCTACTCCGGACACGGAATGTCCATCGGCAGTGAAACCAGTGGGGGATTGAGCGCCGTGCGGGTCTCCGATCTCACCATTGACGGCGCCGACAACGGGATTCGTATCAAGAGCGATCCCAGCCGCGGTGGTCTGGTACACGATGTTGTCTATGAAGACGTTTGTATCCGCAACGTCAGAAATCCCATCATCCTCACCCCCAAGTACACGCTATTGAAAGGTAACCTGCTTCCCGTTTATCGCGACATCACGCTGAAAGACGTACATGTCGTCACCCAGGGGCTAGTTACGCTTGAAGGTTTCGACGCTGCGCACAAGCTCGGCGTGACCCTCGACAATGTTTTTGCCGACGCATTGCCCGCGAACGCTCTTCACGCCTCGAATGCTGAAATCAACCTCGGCCCGCGGCTTGGCAATCTTATTTCTGCCGGAGCGCACGGCGGAGAAGACGTGACTATCACCGAACTGCCCGGTAGCACGACCGGCGCTCCAGTCTCATGCGAAGGACGGTTTGAGCAGTATCCCGAAAACCTGACGGCTCCCCGCTCCGCCACCCCCGCTCCGCCCGTCGATAACACGCTCTACGTCGCTGCCGACGGGAGCGGAGATTTCTACTCCATTCAGAAGGCGCTCGACGCCGCGCCCGATAATGGCGCAATGCTGCTGATTGCGCCCGGAACGTATCGTGAAACCATCTCGATAACTAAGCCCAATATCGAACTTCGCGGCAGCAACTCTGACGCGTCGAAGACTGTAATCGTTTTCGATAAGAGCGCGGGCTCATCCGGCGGCACGCTGCACTCGGCTACCGTCGAGATACGCGGAGATCATTTGCGTGCCGAGAACCTCACCTTCGCCAACGACTGGAACGCCACACACACGCAGGTACCGGTCGGTTCGCAGGCACTGGCCGTGCTGGTCGCGGCCGATAAAGCCGTTTTCAGCAACGTTCGCTTTCTCGGTAATCAGGACACGCTCTACTCCGGCAGCCGCAACTGCGCTCCCGACGGCGAGCAATGTGTTCCGACGCGACAGTACTTTACGCATTGCTACGTTGAAGGCAACGTTGACTTCATCTTCGGAGATAGCAAAGCGGTTTTTGACCACTGCGAGATTCACAGCACTCCGCACTCAGAAGGTTTTATTACTGCGCAATCGAAGCATTATCCGGCTGAGGACAGCGGTTTTGTCTTCAACCACTGCACGCTGACCGCCGCTCCCGGCGCTACAGACGTGTGGCTTGGGCGGCCTTGGCGTCCGTATGCCAAAGTCATTTTTCTCAATACAGAAATGGGCGCCCACATTCTTCCCGCAGGCTGGCGCGAATGGCACCCAGGAGAAACGCATTCGATCGAAACTGCGTACTATGCCGAATACAACTCCCGCGGCCCCGGAGTGCACGCGGGTGAGCGCGATCCTCACACCAAATTTCTGACTGCCGACGAAGCCCTTCAATTTGAGACCAAGACTTTTTTCGCTGGTTGGGATCCCGCCGCCCCATAACAGCTCCGTCGCTTGACTGAACCAGGAAAGCTGCTTCTAATGAGGACGAGATCAAGATGAAGAGCGCAGTACTGAAGCTCGATGCCAAAGACAACGTCCTGGTCGCGCTCCAGAATTTGCGTCAGGGCGAATCGATCAACTTCGCCGGCGAGACTTACGCTTTGGCCACAGACGTCCACGCCAAACACAAATTTGCCACGGCAGATATTGTGGCCGGCGGCGAACTAATTATGTACGGCATTCTGGTGGGGAAAGCGCGGCAAGCGATTCGCAAAGGTGAGGCGTTGACCACTCTGAATACCGTTCACGAGGTCGCTCCTTACCACGGTAAGTCGCGCGAATACGATTGGCATCCGCCCAATGTGGATCACTGGCGGCAGCGTACTTTTCTCGGATATCAGCGAGCGGACGGGCAAGTTGGCACCCGAAATTACTGGCTGGTGGTGCCGCTCGTCTTCTGCGAAAACCGCAACATCGATGTATTAAAACAGGCCTTTGAAGAGGAACTCGGCCTTGCTCCGCCAAAAATCTACCGGCAACAAGTGGCGGAACTGGTCAGGCTTTACCGCGAAGGCGCGATAAGAGACATCGTAATAAATGCGGAAGAAAAGATCCCGCAACTTCCCGCGCTCTCCGATTCCAGGAACAAGGTTTTCAAGAATATTGATGGCGTCAAGTTCCTGATGCATGAAGGCGGTTGCGGAGGCACGCGGGAGGATTCCAACAATCTTTGCGGATTGCTTGCCGGTTACATCCATCACCCCAACGTTGCCGGAGTAACCGTCCTCAGCCTGGGCTGTCAGAATGCGCAGATGGCGATTCTACGCGAGCAAATCAACCGCCGCGATCCAGCGTTCCAGAAGCCGCTCCTGATGTTCGAGCAGCAACAAAGCGGATCCGAGTTCAAAATGCTCTCCCAGGCAATTCAGGCCACATTCCTCGGGTTGGTGGAGGCTGACAAAGCCGAGCGCACGCCCACGTCGCTTTCGCGCCTCTGCGTCGGTTTGAAATGTGGAGGCTCCGATGGATTTTCCGGCATCTCAGCAAATCCATCCGTTGGCTACCTCTCTGACATGCTGGCGGCATTGGGGGGACGTACGATTCTCTCCGAATTCCCCGAGCTTTGCGGCGTCGAGCAGGGGCTGATCGATCGCAGCGTCAATAACGAGGTCGCTGACCGTTTTATTCAATTGATGCGCGATTACGCGGCCCGTGCCAAAGCGGTTCACTCCGGTTTCGATATGAATCCTTCTCCCGGCAATATCCGCGATGGCCTTGTGACCGATGCGATGAAGTCCGCCGGCGCGGCTAGAAAAGGGGGCACCTCGCCGGTCACGGCTGTGCTCGATTATCCGGAGTACGCCTCTGGGTCGGGATTACACCTGCAGTGCACTCCAGGGAACGATGTTGAATGCGTAACGGCACAGGTCGGGGCTGGTGCGAGTGTGATTTTGTTCACGACAGGATTGGGTACGCCCACCGGAAACCCCGTCGCGCCTGTAATCAAGATCTCCACCAACTCCGATCTGGCGAAGCGCATGCAAGACATTATTGACGTTGATACCGGCAGCGTCATCTCGGGCGACAAGACGATAGAGCAAATGGGCGAGACAATTTTGGAGTCGGTAGTCCGGGTAGCGAGCGGCGAGGTTCGAACCAAGGCAGAGGCGCTGGGGCAGGACGATTTCATTCCGTGGAAGCGAGGAGTTTCGCTCTAAGAAATTCCGCGCCAGCGCTGAGCCGGCCCGCTCTGTGCAAGCCGATTTCTGGCACCAACTTCCCTTATCCCAGTTGGCTTCCGCCTAAGGAAGCCTTTCAGCGTAACCGCGCCACAAGAAAATCCGGCCAGGAGGGGACTTTCCTGGCCGGTGAATGCTACACAACTACAAACTTCTGCTAGAGAATCAGTCAGAGAAATTGAACGCGCCAAAGAGGTCAGTGAGCGCGGGTGTGTTTGTGGGAACGTATGGGTTGCCGTTCGTCGTCGGGTTGGGAAAATTGTCCCGGCTGCGGGAGCTGATGGTGCCAATTTTCCAGTTCCTCTCGATGAACTTGTCGATGGAGACGTGGTCAGCGTAGTCGTGGTTTACAATGCCGCCGGTCGAATACTTGGAAACCACCAGCAGCGGGATGCGCGTGCCGTCGCCGAAAAAGTCCAGCGGTTGCACGTAGCCGGAGTCATAGTAGCCGCCGCCTTCGTCGAAGGTGATGAAGATCGCCGTATCGTCCCAATACGGCGAATTCTGCACCAGGTCGACGATCTTCTTCGTGTACAACTCAAACACGTTGAGCTTCGAAGATGAGGGGTGCCCATCGGCATAGCCGCTAGGCTTGGTGATCGACACCGCAGGCAAGGTTCCTGCGGCGATATCCGAATAGAGGTCAACCACATCTTTCATGTGGGCTGCGACTTGCTTCGGGTTCGACATGATGGAGCTGTCGTACTGGAATGGGTTGCAGATGTTGCAATATTCGTCGGCGTTCGGCCCGTTGGTTCCATAATTTAACTGGTATGGGTCGGGCACGTAGTTGTTCCACTGATCGCCATAGTATTTCCAGGAAATACCGTTAGCATTCAGGTCATCGCCGATGCTGGGCGTCGACGAGGGCGGAACCGTGAACGGCGTGTTGGCCGGATTCTGATCGATATAGGCATTGTTGCCATTGCCGAACCAGCCGGGGTTGTAGTTGTTGAGCAGATAGTAGTGGCCAGGTTCACAGCGCGGATCGATACCCAGCGACTTGAGATAGCTGATGACCGGCCCGACGCCGGGCTGTGACGTATCTGAGCAATTGCTGTACGATCCGCCGCCATAAACGGGAGAAGGGGAGTAAGGCGGTGGGTAACCGGCGTTATAACTTTCGCCATAGCCGTCTTCGCTGTACCAGTTGTTGGTACCCGACGCCGGATTCGGGTTTTCGATTTCATTGACTACGCCCGCGTCAGGATTGGGCCCTCCGTCATAGCGCTGCGTAAACACCTTTTTGTTGTTCGGCGGTTTGGCGGGATTGCCATTGCTATCGCTGAACCAGATGGCGTCGGCATGGCCGAACATGATGTGATTGGGCCCCGTACCTCCGATAAACGACTGGTGGAAGTTGTCGCTCATCGTGTACTGATCGGCAAGGCTCTTGAAGTAAGGAACGTCGCCGGTCTGCACATTGTAAAAGCCCAGCGAGGATGATCCTTCGCCCGTGGTCTGGGCATCGGGAACATTCGACAAGTAATTGTAGGTAAAGCAAGGGAGCTGGCCGCCATCGGCAGAACAAAGCGGCGGCTGCGCGACGCCGTTGGTGCCCGCTCCCACAGTGACTTCAACATAAGAAAACAGTTGGCCATTGCAACCGGAAGGATTAGCGCCCGTCGCCTGAGATAAGCTGCAATTCATCTGCTGCCACATCTGGTAGAACCGGTGAACTGGGCTGGCTGCATACGCGTTGTAGGGGAACGTCGATGGGTTGGTGAGCTGGAAAGGGCCGGCTGGCAATGTCGTCACATCGGTGATGCGCTCATCCGGCGTATATTTCTCTTCTCCCGTGCCTCCACTGGCTAAGGCAGCATACTGACCTGCCGGCAAGCCGACTTCTGAAACTTCGGCACACTGCACCGGGGAAAGCTTCGGCAAGGTTGGACATGGGGACGAGCCACTGAAATATCCGTTGGCGCCCGAGGGGCCGCCGACGAGTGGCGCCGGCAGAACGTTGCTGGGATATTCCTGCGTCGGCGGGGTCAGCAGGAAGCTATCGGTGTCGGTGGCGAAAAACTGTTGCGCGTTGTTGAAGTTCGGACCCGGAATGGCGGCTTTGCTGCCATTCAGCGCAATAATGCCTTCCGATAGGAGATTGTTGATGGTCTGTCCACGCTTCGGCACATAGGTGGCGAAAACGTGATCAAAGCTGCGATTCTCTCCGATGATCACGATGACGTGCTTGATCGGAGTGGCGGTCGCAGAGTCGCGAGATTGCTGTGGTTTTGGCTGTGGAGCCGCGTTTGCAAAGGGAGCGGCAATGGCGAACTGGAACGTTGCCAGAGTTGCCAGTCCAAGGCGCAAGCATTGCACTGCCTTTGATGCAACCGATGTACGATTCATTTTTCCTCCTGCTTCTCTTTTGGCTCGCGTTGCTGGTTTTGTCTCGGAACGAACTCGCCTTCAAATCCTGTTTTCACCGCTCAGGGTTCTACGCGAATCAGCCCCATCATTCCTCCGTCTTCGTGTTCCAGGAGGTGGCAATGGTAAAGAAAGTCACCAATCGTGTTGAGATCACGAAAATCCATCCGCACTTTGATGCTGGGATATCTGAGAGTTCTGCCGTTGTAATACGGGACATTTACGGTGTCGCGAAGAAACGGCTCATTCACCGGCTTGCCCAGATAATCGAGCAGCAGGAAATGCAGCTGATGAATGTGAAAGGCGTGAAGTTCGGCGGAGCGGTTTTCTATGATCCAGTCTTCGACCGTTCCCTGCTTGGCAATGATGTTCGGCACGCCGGATTTGGGGTCGAACATCTGTGGCGTCTGGCCATCTACGGTGAGATAAAACTCGGTGGCGCTCGTCGGATCGTTGGGATCTACGAGCTTTTCGGAGAAATACAATCTCCGCGTCCGCGCCGGCGCGACACCTCCCAGCCATGGCAGCTGTGATGGCCGAAGCGGTGAATTCGCCGCCGAAAGTTGGGGGAGCTTAGAGGACGGGTCAACCGCATCCTTCGTAGCCACTACCGTGGAAATCGCACGATTGGGATCGTTTTCTCCGCTCGGGCCGGTATCGACTGTTTTTGTAACGAGAAGCCCGGAGACACCGGAGGGGGGCCCCTTCACGATGAATTCCATGCGCGCACCGGGTGGAATTCCTAAGTGCGTTTGCCAATCGACGAAATCGCGCGCCAGGCCGTTTTGGTTGAGAGGCACGCCATCTATCGCCACCAGGCCGAGTGGTTGTGGGGTTTGGCCATATAAAAGTTGCAGGTTGAGGTAGGTGATTCCCGATGCGTTCAGCACCCGCCAGAGTTGCTGCTCCTCCGGTTTCATCTCGATCATGGCGGGGCGATAATCCGGATACGGCGCGGGAACAAAGTTGATCGAGAGGTCCTTCGCCGGCTTGCCGAATCCCGTGCCGTTATTGGCCGCGTCCCCATCGCGATCTATGAGATTCTTCGGGACTACGGGTTCCCATTTCGCCGGCGGAGCGTTCGGATTGAGGAGATCCTGATCGCGAATAATCAAGACTCGCTCCGGCAAGCCGGCGACCGCCTTATCCGCGCGCTCGATACCTTCAACAATGAGAGCACCCGAGGCCCCGCCAAGCACCTGCGCCTTGGTAAAACTGTGAATATGGGGGTGATACCAGTAGAGTCCCGGCGGCTCATCTTCAGGGATTCGGAATCGATATTCAAAAGGCGGATCGCCCGGCCGAATTGCCGTTCTTAGCACATCGTCCTGATGACAGACGGGAGGAATGGTCAAGCCGTGGAAATGCAGATTGGTTGATACCGAAGTCATGAGACCGCTGGTGCACGAGTTACCGCTCTCTTCCGTTTCGCTGTGCATGTGCGGCTGGGCGTTCTCCGCCGCAGCGGTATGGAAGTCGGTCAATTCGTTTTTCAGGGTCAAAATGACGAGGTCGCCAGGGTTCACGCGCAACGTGGGCGACTCTGCGCCTTTTTCATCGATGAAGCAGTAGCGGGTTGATCCGTCGCTCTGCCGGGAGTTGCGGGCGGTGAGCTCAACTTTCAGTTCACCGTTGTGGCTGCGCAAATCCTCTGGCTCGGTGACCAGACTGCCTTGCGCAGGGCGTGGGCAAGCCTCTGCCGTGTCCTGTGCATATAGGGGCGCGCGCGCTAACGGCAGCCACAGGCAGGCGGACAGAATCCAAGAAACATTCCTAAACATACCGCTGGCTCTTACCGGCGATTTCCCAACTTTTCACAACCGCTTCGCACCCGGCTCACACTCGATGAAGCCTTCAACCGCGCCGTCGTTTTCCGTTCTAATCGGCGAATTATAACCCTCTAGACGAAGGAAAAACGCGCTCCGGGCAACCGACAGCACAGCTTTCGCAAATCGATATGCGAAGCTCCAGGCCCGTCCATTCCCCACATTGCGATCCACAAAGTTAACGCGAGAAGAGTTAACGAGAAGTGAATACCGGATGAATCCACTGTTAAAAGAATTCAACATTTCGTTGATTCTGTAGCTCACAACTCTATGCAATCTTTCATGTCAGCAGATTAGAAGACTAGCCACGCAGTTTGAGTTGCCGGTCGTTTAACATTTCATCGTTGAACACCGGATCATTGAACGAAGGTCCGCGCTGCAAAAAGCGGTTGTGGCAGGGTTGCCGACCAAACAGCCCAAGCACGTTCGTCCGATCCGGAAATAGGCGGGGACAACGCAATTTGCCTCGATCGGCCTCGCGGCAGAAAAGCATGCAGCTGATCGCCGCAGTTATCCTATTCGAGTCACACAAAGGAGCACGATATGGATCTGAACCTCACTGGGAAGATTGCCCTGGTAACGGGATCGACGGCAGGCATCGGCTTTGCAATCGCCAAATCACTTGCCATAGAAGGCGCCCACGTTTACGTGAATGGGCGCACGCAGAAACGCGTGGACGCCGCGCTGGCAGCTATCCGATCGTATGCCGCAAATATGAGCGCCGCAAAGACCAGCGCTGCAAAAATCAGCGTCGATGGCATCGTCGCGGACTTTTCTAGTGCAGCTGGCGCAGAGGAAGTGATTGCGAAATTGCCTGCGGTCGACGTACTGGTGAACAACGTAGGAATATTTGAGCCCAAGCCATTTACCGAGATTCCCGACGAAGACTGGTACCGTCTTTTTGAGGTCAACGTGATGAGCGGAGTGCGGCTCGCACGATACTATCTCCCCGGAATGCTAAAAAAGAACTGGGGCCGCATTCTCTTTATTTCCAGCGAATCGGCAGTGCAGATTCCCGCTGAAATGGTGCATTACGGAATGACCAAGACTGCGCAGATTGCAATCGCGCGCGGGATCGCCGAATCGGTTGCTGGAACCGGCGTGACATCCAATAGTATTCTTCCAGGCCCAACGGAATCGGAAGGTGTGGCAGTATTCGTCGAGGCCATGGCGGAGCAGCAGAAAAAATCGAAGGTAGAGATTGAAAAGGAATTCTTCGAGCGTGTGCGGCCCTCGTCTCTGCTAAAGCGCTTTGCCACCGTGGATGAAGTCGCAGCCATGGTGACCTACGTGGCCGGCGAACTTTCTTCAGCGACGAATGGAGCCGCATTGCGAGTGGATGGCGGCGTTGTGAGGGCGATTCTATGAGTAACAATACGAGTAACAAATTAATGAAGGCGTTACGGTTTGCCGAGTTTGGACCGCCGTCGGTCTTGCGAATCGAAGAAGTCGCGATTCCGGATCCGGGTGAAGGGGAAGCTCTCGTTCGCGTGAAGGCGGCTGCGGTCAATCCCAGCGATATCGGGACTATTGCGGGCCGCTTCAAGAAAACAACTCTGCCGCGGACCCCTGGCCGGGACTTTGCAGGCGTGGTTGTGAAGGGTAAGCGGCACGAGGGCGAAGAGGTCTGGGGTAGCGCTCCGAAACTCGGTATCGTCCGTGATGGATCTCACGCGGAGTATGTCGTCGTCCCGGTCGAAACGCTATCGCCCAAGCCGAAGTCGATGAGCATGGCCCAGGCCGGGTCAATCGGAGTTCCCTACATCACGGCGTGGGCGTGCGTTGTAAAGGCCGCTCAAATCCAATCAGGCGAGACCATCTTAATTATTGGCGCTGCGGGCGCGGTAGGACAAGCCGCTACACAGATCGCGAATTGGAAGAAGGCGCGTGTGATCGGCGCGGATACCAGTTCCAATCCTCTTCCCGGTACGGAGGCGGTCGTCAATACCAAGAGCGAAGATCTTCGTCAGAGAGTTTTGGAACTGACTGCGGGAAAAGGCGCTGATGCCGTCTTCGACACCGTCGGAGGAGCGATGTTCGAGCCGGCGTTGCAGTCTCTTGCATTCGGGGGACGACAGGTGGTTATCTCAAGCTCGGGAAATCCCCGCGTCAGTTTCAGTCTGGTCGACTTCTATCACAATTTCTCGCGCCTGCTCGGAGTTGATAGTTATGGACTAACGCCGCAACAAATAGGAGAAATTGCCAGCCAGCTACAGGCCGGGTTCGAAAGCGGGGCCTTGAAGCCTGAGGCAATTGAGATCGTTCCGTTCGAGAAGGCCGTCGATGCATACTGCCGCATGGCTGCTGGTCAGACGAAAACGAAGCAGGTGCTCAGCTTTGACTAGGGTGCGTTACGGGGCGAGCGTTAGACCGGCTTTAGACGAGCCCCAGTCGAATGATTGCTCGTCGCGATGGCCGAATCGATCAGGCTTGACTCAAGAACGGTCACACTGGAGCACGGCATGACTATTCCGCAATTTTTTAGTGAAGACGACGTGCGGGCTCGCCTGCATCTGCCCTCTCTGATCGATGCCATGGAGCAAGCGTTGGTCGAATTCTCCGCCGGACGTGTGCAGCAGCCGGTACGAACCGTCCTCGAATTCGGCGCGCAGCGGTCGCTTTTCGGGTTGATGCCTTCGTACGTGCCGTCTCTTCCGGCCCTCGGTGCGAAGCTGGTGACCGTTTGTGCCGGGAACGCGAAGCGCGGCCTGGATACGCACCAGGCAATCATCGTGGTACTCGATCCAGAAACGGGCGTAACCCAGGCCGTTCTCGATGGGCGCTACATCACCGAGGTGCGCACCGCCGCCGTGTCGGCAGTTTCCGCCCGACACTTGGCGCGGAAAAAAGCAAACGTTTTAGGCATTTTGGGCTCCGGAGTTCAGGCGCGCAGCCACATTAAAGCGCTCAGCTTCGTACGCGAATTTCGCGAGGTGCGCGTTTGGAGTCCGGACCCAAATCGACTGCGGAAATTTGCGGACGAAACCGGAGCGGTGGCCATGTCGAGCGCTGCCGATGTGGTGCGCGGTGCCGATGTCGTGGTAGCGGCGACCTCGGCGGCCACGCCTGTTATTCAGAATGAATGGGTCGCTGATGGCACTCACGTCATCGCGGTTGGATCGTGTGTGCCCTGGCAACGGGAACTTGACCCCGCACTGGTCGAGCGCGCCCGGCTGGTTGTCGACTCCCGCGCAGCGGCGCTGAAAGAAGCGGGCGACGTGGTGATGGGCATCGCCGAAGGGCGTTGGACGGTGGACCACATCGCCGCGGAACTCGGAGAGCTTCCGTCCCGGCAGAACGATCGCGAAATCACCGTTTTCAAATCACTGGGGCTCGCAGTTGAGGATATTTTTGCCGCCCACATGGTGCTGACGCACCCACAACCGTAGCCCCGCTCATAGAGGCTCCGATCTTCCGAAACCTGAATCAGTCCAGAAGAGCGTTAGAATATGCTGGTTTGGCTGTCTGCGTCGTCAAGAAAATATCCCGCTCAGATTGGGGGAACGGCCTTCGGCTGCGGATACATTTTACTGCCTTATATGATTTCGAAAAGGCCGCAGGCGATTTCCCCACCAGACAGCGCTGAAAGGCAGAACCGGTAGATGATGGTGAAAGCCAACCCCCGTTCAGAGTATTTCCTGCAAGAGGAACAAAGACATGCGACGCGCTCGAAGGTTCTTGTTGTCGCTATTTTTCTTATCGCTTCTGTTATAGCCGCGCAGGCCCAAAGTGCTCCGCCAGTTGCGTCCGGGGATCAGCGTTTTCACTTCACTGAGAAGCCCGGACCGTATGCCGTGGGACTAAAGGTTGTGGAGCAGTATGACTTCTCGCGCAGCTATCGTTCTGTCACCGATGAGCTGGGCAAGCCGTATCAGGGAGAGCGCGCGCGGCCGCTGCAGACGCTGATCTGGTATCCGGCCCAGAAGAACAGCGGCAAACCGATGACGGTTGGGGATTACGGCGACCTGCTGGCTACGGAGACCACCTTTGGGAGACCTCAACTTGCGCCGGATTGGAAGCAGTGGCTCGACAGCATGAAGCCTACGCTGAAGGATTCGATGTGGGCGGTGCGCAATGCTCCGATACTTGCCGGAAAATTTCCGGTCGTGATCTATGCACCGAGTATCTCCTCGATGTCCTGGGAGAACGCCGACTTGTGTGAATACCTGGCGAGTCACGGCTACGTGGTGGTGGCGAGTCCCGATATGGGCGCGGCGTCGCGGGAGGTGACCGTCGGCCTCGCCGACATCAACGCGCAGGCGCAGGACATCTCGTTCCTGATTGGGTACGCACAGACGCTGCCGGATACGGAGATGTCGGAGATTGCGGTGGCGGGGTTCAGCTGGGGTGGGATCTCAAATCTGTTTGCGGCGGCGCGCGACAACCGCATTGACGCGCTCGTGGCGCTCGACGGTAGCATGCGGTATTTCCCCGGGCTGGTGAAGGCGGCGACCGATGTGCACCCGGAGCAGATGACGATACCGATGCTGTTCTTTACGCAGGGACCGACCTCGCTGGAGAAGCTGGCGCGACACACTCCAAGCAAAGACACCGAGGGCCCCAATGTGCTTAATCTGTGGACGCACGGCGATCTGATTACCGTGGACGACATGGCGCTGGTGCACACGCAGCACAGCTCGATTTACCAGCGAAACGAGGACATATGGAAGGGCTACCTGAGCAATCACAGAGCGGATTACTCGCGGGCGGATGGGATTGTCGGCTATGCCTGGGTCGCGCGCTACACACTGGAGTTCGTGGATGCGTATCTCAAGCATGATGCGCAGGCGATGGCGTTTCTGAAAAAGACGCCTGCGGAGGTTGGCGTTCCGCCACATATGATGACGGTGGACTTTCGCGCGGGCAAAGGAGTACCGGCTACGCTCGATGCGTTTCGCGCGGAACTGGGACGGCAAGGATTCGATCATGCTCCGGCAATCTATGCGGCGATGCTCAAGGACCAGCCGGATTTCAAGCTCGATGAGGACGCCATGAACTTTTGGGCGTCCACACTGATGGAGGAGAATCATCTGCCGGAGGCGATCGACCTGTTCAAGTTGGACGTGCAGCTGTTTCCAAATTCGCCGAATGCCTATGACAGCCTGGGTGAGGCGTACATGAAAGCCGGGCAGAAGCAGTTGGCGATCGACAACTACAAAAAGGCGCTGGAGCTAAATCCGGCGAATGACGATGCCAAAGAGAAGCTGAAGGTGCTGGAAAGAGAAGTTCACTGAAAAAATAATAATTAAAGAGAAGAGAATCGAAGAGGAGAGAATTGCCGCAGGCCCAACCTTACGGATTGTTCTGGCAACTAACTTGAAGTCAATAAATCACGGAGCGCGAAGAATGCACGCGTTCTGATAAGGAGTAACCCATGGCAGACGATACGGAGAAAAAGGGTCAGCAGAGCGGTCAGTACGGGCAGGGCCAGCAAGGTGGCCAGTCCGGTCAATCGGGACAACACGGTCAGGGCCAGCAGAGTGGACAGCCCGGTCAGCAACAGCCGAAAAAGGGCGGTCAGGGCCAGGACAACATGGAAGACGAGAACCAGAACCGCGACCGTCAGCGCCGCGCTTCGTAGTTGGTCTTGTCAAATACTGTTTCACTTGCACGCCCCGGCCTTTTCGGCGGGGCTTTTTTTGCGCGAATCGCTCCGCTAGTGCAAATGCTTCAGCTGCGATTGATCGACGCTGCAGTCGATCAACGCCCAACCCACGAGGCCGTTCATTCAGTTCGCTCTCTCAGCACTCGATGACATTCACCGCCAGCCCGGCCAAAGAAGTTTCTTTGTACCTCGATTGCATGTCCAATCCCGTCTGGTACATCGTCGCAATCACCTGGTCGAGTGAAACCTTGTGCTCATCCGTATCGCGCATGGCGATGCGGCAGGCGTTGATCGCTTTTACCGATCCCATCGCGTTCCTCTCGATGCACGGAATCTGCACCAGCCCGCCAATCGGATCGCACGTCATTCCCAGGTTGTGCTCCATTCCTATTTCCGCGGCGTATTCAACCTGACGATTCGATCCGCCGATCGCCGCCACCAATCCGCCCGCCGCCATTGAGCATGCCACCCCGACTTCGCCCTGGCATCCCACCTCCGCGCCCGAGATCGAAGCGTTCTCCTTATAGAGGATGCCAATCGCTCCCGCCGTCAGAAAATACTTCTCCAATCCTTCGATCGAGGCCTCGGGCACAAAACGCATATAGTAATGAGCAACTGCGGGAATAATCCCCGCCGCTCCATTGGTCGGCGCAGTGACCACCCGTCCGCCGGCCGCATTTTCCTCATTCACCGCCATCGCGAAAACGTTGACCCAGTCAATCGCGCCCAGCGGATCGGACGTTCCCTGCACGCTGAGTTTTCTCGCCAGCTGCGGAGCCCTTCGCCGCACATTGAGCCCTCCCGGCAAAATCCCCTCCGTCTCCAGCCCGCGCGCTACACAATTCTGCATGACCTCCCAGATCCTGTGGATGTAATCTCGAACCGCATCCTCGTCGTGCCATGTCTTTTCGTTTTCCAAAACAATTTCCCAAATCGCAAGATCGCGGTCATCTCCAATCTGCAGCATCTCCGCCGCACTGCCAAAAGGATACGGTGGCGCTTTGCGCGTCGCAGTTGCGGCCGCGTCTCCAACGCGGGAAATGAAGCCCCCTCCAACCGAGTAATAGACATCAGTCTTCAGCACGTCGCCCGCTTTATCAAAGGCGGTAAACCGCATCGCATTGGGATGCCCGGCCAAAATTTGCATCTTCAGAAAGAGCAGGTCGCCAGCTTCGTCGAACGGAATGCGATGCGTGCTCAGAAGGCTAATGGATTTACTCTCCCGAATCCCACCGATCTTCGCCTCGATCAACCCGGGATCGACCTCGTCCGGAACTTCTCCCGACAATCCCAGCAGAATCGCCCTGTCCGTCGCATGACCTCGCCCGGTCAACGCCAACGAACCATAGAGCTCGGTCTTCAGCCGCGCAACCCTCGTCAACAGCTCTTCACGCGGCAGCGTCGTCACAAATTCCCGCGCCGCGCGCATCGGACCAACCGTGTGCGAACTCGACGGACCAATACCAATTTTGAAGATTTCAAAGATGCTGGTTTTCACAGGCCGTCCAATTCTCGTTGACGCACTGATTCACGCAGGCACTACTACTGAGGATGCGCCCGCATCCTCTCTTTATAGTGTATCCGCGAAGCTATTCACTGGCCGCCCGATTCAGCGCCGATGCCTCGCTTCGTCACCAGATATACCGCGAAACTTCCCAACCAATGACCGCCTTCATAATGTTGGCCAGTCACGGCAGCCAGCCCGGCGCGCTTATGTTTTTCGGCGGCTCCGGTGATCAGCGGCAACCGTTTGTCTCCCTTCGGCAATCCCGCAGCGATACCCTCCAGCATCCACGCGCGACTCAGATTGAGTCCGTCCAGATGCGCCAGCTTCGGATCGCTCGGATCGGGCGAAACCACCGGCTCCAACCAGGACACTCCATTTTTCGATTGCGCAATTTGCGGCAGAAAAGTTCCCAGCCATCCAGCAAACTCGTCGGGCGTCAACACCCGCCGCATCAAGTCCGCTTCCCCAAGACACGGCGAAAGAAAATCCTCTCCCGACGGTTCATACGCCATCGGGCAATCTTTATCCGCCAAATAGAAATGCCGGGCTCGCGCCTCCACTAGATCGGCAAATTTCTTGTCGCCCGTCGCGCGCGCATAATCCAGAATCAATCCTAGACCGAAGGCCGTCTGCGAATGCTCTCCAATTCGCACTGGATACGAAAGCTTGGGCAACCAATCCTGCAGGCGCTTCTGCGCAGCCATCTCTGCCGAACGCAGGTTCGCGGCCATTTCACGCGCTTGCGGATCGTCCCACTCGCGCAATTCCGCCGCCAGTTGCAGCAGCCATGCCAGACCATAAGGCCGCTCGAAACTGGCGCGCCCCTCGGCCCGTAGATAGGCGGCTTCTTGCGCGATGTTCTCAGCCGTCAGACTTTGCCGCAGTGCCTCGCGCGCAGCCGGAACGAACTTAGCATCCGGAAACGTTCTGATCAGCCGCACCAGCAGCCAATGCCCGTGCACCGATGAATGCCAGTCGTAGCAGCCATAGAACGCGGGCGTCAGCTTTCGCGGTGGAGCGACGTCGGCATCGCTATTCAAACTGTGACTCAGTTTGTTCGGATATTCTTTGTGCACGCAAGCCAGTGCCAGATTCGCAAACCGCTCAGCCGCGCCGACATCAAACATGGCCGGAGCTCCCCTCTCTTGCGCGTAAGCCGCGCTCACACTGAAGAACAAAAGAATGACAAGCCGAAGAAAGCAGAGAGGCAAAACGAAAAGCCGACGAAACCGATAGAGAGCGCATTTCATTTGTTGGTGCTGTAAGCGACCAGGTAAATTCATTTTTTCTCGAGCGCCGCTGCCCGTTCTTCCGCCCGCTTGGCATCCTGCTCGCGGTGAAGTCCATGGTAAGCTCGCGCCAGCAATCGGAGAGCGCCGGCGTTCCGCGGATCGCCTTTCGTGAACGCTTCGAGATCGGGCAAAGCTCCTGCAAAATCGTGCTGCTCAATTTGCGCTTCCGCCAATCCCAACCGTCCTTCGCTATTATTCGAATCCACCAGCAGCGCCGCCTCGAATTGGTCTTGTGCGTTTTTTGCGTCCTTCAGTTGCAGGTAAACCCGCCCCAGCATCAATCGCGCCGGCATTTGGCCGGGCTGCAATTTCAAACTCGATTCCAGCGCATCCCGCGCCCCCGCGAAATCGCCGGATTTCTCCATCGCCTCGCCCAACTCAAACGTCGCCGTGGAGTCATCCGGACGCAGCTCGCAGGCCCGTTTCAGGTGCGCAGCCGCCTTCGCGAAATCGCCCGCAGCCAATTCGAGTTCTCCCAGTTGCCGTAGCGCGCTCGGCGAATTCGGATCCAGTTGCAGCGCCTTTTCCAAATATTGCCGCGCGTCATTCGTCCGGTTGTCATCGCTTGCCAGCATGGCATCGTGCAGAAAATTCTGCACTCCGATCTTGTCTTTCGGATCAGGCAGACTCTCGTCAGCTTTGCTGGGACCGCTCTGCGGCGGCAATTTGGCCTTCCACTTCGCCATCTCGGCCTGCATCGCCTGAACTTTCGCCGTTGCCGGAGCATACAGATTCTTCAGCTCCTTCGGGTCAGCCTGCAGCTCATAAAGCTCCGGTCGCGGGGCCTCAATCAACTTCGTGCCATCGGCGCGCAAAGCCCGCAACGGAGCCCATCCCCAGCGCAGCGGATAGTCGGTCTCACCGAACAGCTCGCGGTTGCCAGGCGCCCCGGCCTTCGTATCCAGCAGCGGAAGCAGCGACTCGCCATTCAACTCCGGCGGAGCAGCCACGCCGGTGACCGAAAGAATCGTCGGCAGAATGTCCGTTGTCCGCACCTGTGCATCAATCACCGAGCCGCGATGCGCAGCTCCCGGCGTCTTCATAATCAGCGGAATATGCAGCGTCGAGTCATAAAGAAACAGGCCGTGAGTATCTTCTCCATGCTCGCCCAAACCCTCGCCGTGATCGCCGGTGACGATGATGATTGCGTTGTCATACACGCCGGCCTTTTTCAGAAACGCAATCCAGTTCGCCACTGCCGAGTCGGCATACGCAATTTCGCCGTCATACAAATGGTCCTTATACTTCTCCAGAAATGGCGACGGCGGTTCGTAGGGATCGTGCGGATCGTACATATGCACCCACACAAAATGCGGCCCGGCGCGGTGCTTGTCGAACCAGGCCTCAGCGTCGTCCACTACCGTCATCGCCCGCCGCTCAACCCGTCCCCAGCGTTCTTTGTTTTTCCCTGCCGCGTCCGGCGTATCGGCCGTGGCCGGAAAGTTGTCGTAGAAATCAAACCCGCGATCGAGTCCCGGAGCCAGCGTATTGCTGTCGAGAATCACAGCGCCAATAAATGCGGCGGTCTGGTATCCCTGCTTCTTCAGCAATTCCGCCGCCGTCACATGCTGCGGCGCCAGCGGTACGGCAAAGTCTGTAACTCCATGCACGCTCGGCAGTAGACCCGTGAGAATCGTGATATGCGAAGTGTTCGTGATCGGACTATGCGTGAACGCCGCGGTGAACCGCACGCCATCGGCCGCCAGCGCATCCAGCGCCGGGGTCTCAACACCCTTGTACCCATAGCAGCCAACATGGTCGGCGCGCAGCGTGTCGATCGTGATCAGGTAAACGTCGGGAGAAGGTTTCCCGGATATGGCAGCTTGCCCCCAGGCGACAGGGACGACTGCAGGGCCGAAGATCGCATTCACTGCCGCAAGGAAGACAAAAATAATCCCCACGAAAATCGCTGTTCGTCTCATCAGCGCCCAGCCTATCACAGTCTCTAGCCTGAGATCAGAGGCGGGACATGATCGCCGATCACCAGTCCATTCGCGTTCCACAGTCAATAACATGCGATAAACTGGACTAACCCCATGGCGCCATTTTGTCGTCGACCGGCTGTCGTCCAGAAACTTCTCGTGCTGACACGTTGCGCCCTGACGCTATTCCCACTCGCGCTGCTCGCCGCTCTGAATGCGGCCGCACAGATGCCGGCCCAGCCCGCCCCGAACGTTCTCCTCATCACCATTGATACCTTGCGCGCCGATCATCTCGGCTGCTACGGATACAAGCAGATCAAGACGCCAAACATCGATGCCCTGGCTGCCGAAGGCACGCGCTTCGATCGCGCCTTCGCCGTCGTTCCCGTCACCCTGCCTTCGCACACTTCGATCCTCACCGGCACCTACCCGATGTTGAGTGGCATGCACGATTTCAGCGGCAACAAATTGAACCCCCTTCAGCCCACCATGGCCTCGGTCCTCAAGCAAAACGGATATCAGACTGGAGCCGTCATCGCCGCCGCCGTGCTCGACTCTCGCTTCGGATTGAATCAGGGATTCGATTTCTACTACGATCACTTCGAATTCAATCGCCTCGACGAAGCGAATCTCGACGAGATGGCGCGTCCCGGCAATGTCGTCGCCGATGCGGCGCTCGACTGGCTGGCGAACAATTCGCAGAAAAAGTTTTTTCTCTGGATGCATCTCTACGATCCGCACGCTCCCTATCATCCGCCGGAGCCCTACGCTCACGAGTATGCGGCCCAGCCCTACGACGGCGGCATCGCCTTCGCCGACGAACAGGTTGGGCGCGTGCTGCGATTCCTGAAAGACAAAGGGATTTATCAGAACACAATCATCGTGCTCTGCGGCGACCACGGCGAAAGCCTTGGAGAACACGGCGAAAAGACCCATGGCTTCTTCATCTACAACGCAACCATGCACGTGCCGCTGATCATCCGTTTGCCGGATCATCGCCTGCCCCAAACCGGCACGGCGACCGCCACAGCGCGCACCGTCGACGATCCGGTTTCTCTCGTCGATCTCATGCCCACCGTTCTCGGTGCCGTCGGCGTCGATGTGCCATCGCAAGTGCAGGGCCGCAGTCTGCTTCCCGAGATTCGCTCCGACTCTTCAGCAGTCGATGCTCAGGCAAATCGAGATCGCTCGCTTTACGGCGAAACCTTCCTGCCCCGCATTCACTTCAACTGGAGCGAATTGCGCGGCTCAGAGAACGCAAAATATCATTACATCGCCGCGCCGCGCCCCGAGCTCTACGATCTGACCAAAGATCCGGGCGAGCTTCACAATTTGTTTGCCGACAAGAGCGCGGTCGCGGAAGAAATGCGCGCCAAACTCGCCGCGCTCATCCGCGATTACAGCGCCGGCAAAGAACTCGCGGAAAAAACTGGCCTCGACCCCGCACTTATGGAGCGCCTCAAGTCCCTGGGCTACGCCGGATTTTCTGGCGGTGGCGATCCCACCGTCAGCAGCCGCGATCTGCCTGATCCGAAAGATCGCGTCGCCACCTACGAGCTCATCTCCGATGCCATCTCCGACAGCCAGCACGGCCGCTATCAGCAGTCCGTCGAAAAGCTAAATGGTGTAATCAAAACCGAACCCAGTTCCGTCCCAGCTCATTACATGCAGGGCCTGAATTACTATCGCCTCAAAATGTTCGCCGAAGCCGCGGATGAGTTGCAAAAAACCGTCCAGCTCAGCTCCGACTACGCGCTTGCCTTTTTTAATCTGGGTATGGCGCAAGCCCATGCCGGTCAGATTGATGCCGCCATCGCCTCGTTGCAGCGAACCTTGCAGCTCGATGGCACGAACTTCGAAGCTGCCTTCAATCTCGGAGTCGCATTCCTGCAGAAAAAACAGCTCGATCCCGCTGCTGCCGCCTTTAGGCAATCCATCACCATTTATCCTGAATTCCCCCGCGGACATCGCGCCCTGGGTGAGACTCTGCTCTATCAGGGCGACGTCGACGGTGCCATTGCCGAATTACGCCGCGCCGTCGAACTGGCTCCGCAAGAGCCTGCAATGCACGCATCCCTGGCCAAAGCGCTGAATGCCAAAGGACTGACCGCCGAGGCAGACGAGGAGACGCGGCGCGCGCAACAGCCAGCGCCACAATAGACGCATGTTCGGGCGCTTTCCACGCTGCTCCGCTCTTCCGCTCTTGTTCGCCGTCGCGCTGGCGCCGATCACCTGCGCTCAGTCCGGTTCGGCGGGTTCGACTTCTCCGAAAACGCATCCGCGAACCGATTCTTCGCAAACCGCCGCCTCGCAAACTAAACCGAAGCCCAGCCCCACCAAACCTAACGTGATTCTCATCACCATCGACACTCTGCGTGCCGATCACGTCGGATGCTACGGCGCGCAAACCGTCAAGACTCCCACCCTTGATGCGCTCGCGAGCGACGGACTGGTTTTCGAGCGCGCCATCTCTCAGGTCCCGCTTACCTGGCCGTCTCACGCCGCTATCCTGACCGGCACTTATCCATTTCAAAACCGCGTGCAGGATTTCACCGGGCAGCCTCTGGCACCGCAATTTCGCACCATCGCTCAAGCCTTCCAGCAGGCAGGCTACGCCACCGGAGCCGTCATCAGCGCTTTCGTTCTCGACCGCAGTTGGGGACTCGCCCGCGGCTTCGATTCCTACGACGATGCCTTCGCCGCGAAAACCTTTGCGACAAAACAGATCGGCCTCGTAGAACGTCCCGCCGGTGAGAGTGTGGCGCACGCTATCTTGTGGCTGAACAATATTTCGTTCAATAAACTCGCGTCCCAGAAAAACGCGGCGAGTAAGAACTCGCATGCGAACTCACTGATCAAAGCTGCACCCCGTCCTTTCTTCCTCTGGCTGCATCTTTACGATCCGCACAGCCCTTACGATTCTCCCGAACCCTACCGCTCCGAATACCGCACCCATCCTTATGATGGAGCGATTGCCTACGCCGACCATGAACTCGGCACCCTGATCTCCTGGCTCAAACACAATCATTTTTACGATTCATCACTCATCGCCGTCCTCAGCGACCACGGCGAGTCTCTCGGAGAACATGGCGAAGACGAACACGGGTTCTTCGTCTACAACTCCACCGTGCATGTCCCGCTCATCCTGAAACCGCCTGCCGGGCAAGGCATTTCAACCGGACGCCGGTCGGAACCGGTCGAAACCACTGCCATCGCCCCGACGCTTCTCGAACTGGCCGGCATAGAAGATCCAACGGATCCGATTCACGCGCAGTTCCAGTCACACTCCCTGTTGCCCAAGGATGCGTTGCCGTTGAATGGAAATGACGTTGCCCATCAAACTGAGAACGCTCCCGCCTACAGCGAGACGTTCTATCCCTTTAGCTCTTTCGGATGGAGTCCGCTGCGTGCGCTCGAGAGTGAGCGTTTCCACTACATCGACGCCCCCAAGCCCGAGTTATACGACCTGCAAACCGATCCCGGAGAGACTCACAATCTCGCCGCCACCGAATCGGCCGCCGTCGCCGTGTTTCGCGAAAAACTGCAGACGCTCCTGGCGCGTAATCCCTTCACGCGTCAGGACACAGCCGCCAATCTCACTCCCGACGCTCAAGAAAAGCTGCGCGCCCTTGGATATTTCGGATTCCGCGCTCCCACTTCCGCCGACTCGTCCCAGCAGCTCGCCAATTCCCAGCTCGCCGACCCTAAAGACAAGTTGTGGGAATTTAATTCCATCCTCAAAGCTGGAGATGCTTTTCAACTCAACGAAGACAATCGAGCCGACGCTCTTCTTCAGCAGGTGCAAGAAAAGGATCCCCGCATCTACGTCATTCCCTTCATGCTCGGCGAGTCGGCCTTGCGCCGTGAGAATTGGCAAGAAGCCGTCGACCAGTTACAGCGCTGCCTCGCGCTGAATCCGAATTTCGACAATGCCATGACCGGGATGGCACGCGCCCTGACCAGACTCGGCCGCACCGACGAAGCCAAAACCTGGCTGCAGAAAACTTTGCAAATCGATCCTCAGAACTACCGTGCGTGGTATGAAATCGGTTTGCTCGATGCGAAAAGCAGTCCCGTCGCAGCTTTGTATTCCTACGAGAAGGCAATTGAGATTCAGCCCAATTTTTCGCCGGCGCAGCGCGAGACGGCCTTAGCGCTTTATCAGCAGAAAGACTACGTCAACGCTGCGACTCACCTGGAGAAAGCCATCGCACTCGGCCTCAATGACGCCCGCCTTCATAACTTCCTCGGCATCTGTTACAGCCAGACCAATCGCATGTCGCAGGCTGTTCGCGAACATCAACTCGCCATCAAACTCGACCCCAACCTCGCCGAAGCCCACCTCAACCTCGCCTATGCCTACCAGCATGTCGGTAAAATCGCCAATGCGCATTCCGAATACGCAACCGCTTGTCAGCTGGAGCCGAAGTTCTGCGCCTTCGTTCCCAAATAAGCTGGCCCCGTTCCTTCTCCGCGTCATCGTTCCAGGTGTGTGGGTTCAGAGCTATCGTTGGTTGCGGAGCCATTGTTGATTGGCCTACCGCTGCGCTGCGCTTCCTTGCTTCTGGAGCTTATCCAGCATCTCCTGCGCTTGCGGCGCGGCTGCCGCTGTCGGAAAGCCCTTCAGGAAAGCCTGCAGCTGTGTGATGGCATCCTCGCGCCGGTTCTGCCTGACATAAAGGTTGACGAGTTGCAGATACGGCTGCGGCATCTTCGCATCCAGGCGCACCGCCTTCTGCAGACTGCTCTCCGCCTCCGCCAGCTTGCCCATTCGTCCGTACAAGCTTCCTTGCAGAAAGCATCCAAAGGCAGAATCCGGGCGCCTCCGCAGTCCCGCCGCTAACGTCGTCTCGGCTTCCGGAAAGCGCGTGGTAAGCATGAGCACGTTTCCCAGATTGAAGTAAGCTTGCGCCTCGTTTTCGTCGATCCGCACCGCCTCCCGAAACTGCTCCTCCGCCGCCTTGAAATCGAGTTTCCCCAAATAGAGCACGCCAAGATTGTTGTGCGCCGGATAATAGTCTGGAGCGATCTTCAATGCCTCCTGATAGTGTTGGATCGCTGCGTCGGCTGCGCCCTTTTTCTCCGCCTCTAATCCCTTTTCATATTCCTTCACCGCCTTCTTCGGAAAGCGCCGATCGTAGTCGCCCGAATCCACGATATAAGGGTTGCTGCCCGCCGGTTGTTTGGGTAATGGATCGGCGGTCTTTTTCTCGCGTGGACGCAACTGGATTTGCACCATCGTGAATTGCGATTGTTCCAGGTTCAGATTCGCCAATTCGTCGACAGGGTAGAAATCTCCATCGTTCACCACGATGTGATAAGGATTGGATCCTAACTCGTAAAAACCGAAATGCCCTTCATTATCGGCATACGAGCTGTTGATTGTCGCGTTGTGGAGTTGCAATTCCACCATGATCGGATGGGCGGGAAAGTCTCCTTTTTGGACGCGGATCTGGCCGATGATCCTGCCCGCATCCTGCGAAAACGCAAAAGGGGACAGGAGGCATGCCAGAAGAATCACGGCGAAGGGATGAAGTCGGCGGAACATGCGCTTCACTGGATCTACCCGCAAAGAGAAACGGGCCCACCCTGAGATCTGAAGAAGATCCTAGGCTGGGCCCGCAATGTCAATCGCCTAAAACGAAAGATGCAAACCGAATTGCAGGTTGCGGGAAATCAGCGTTCCAGCAGCCGCACCCAGCAACGGGTCCTGAATCGAGTTGTGCGCCCCACCGCCGTTCACTGCCAACAGGAAGTTGGCGCGGTTGAACACGTTGAACCCTTGCGCTTCAAACTTCAGACGGAACCGCTCCGTTATCACAAAGGTTTTGCTAAGCGACATATCGGAATACCATTGGCCGGGGCCCACGAAGTTGTTGCGGCCCAAGTTGCCAGTGCAACCCAGGCACGGCTGAGTCAGGGTAGGAATATTGGCGGCTGTCGGCGTGGCGCCCTGCGCTGCGCAGCCACCCAACCCGAACCCGTTACCACCCGTGCACCACCCATTGGCCCACGTATTTCGGCTGAACGTTACGTGCTGAGCACTCGAGTTGGGACGGCCGCTGCTTCCGCCGTCGAGGTTCCAGTTGCCGCCCAAGTTCTGACAATTCGACGCAGCAACATCGTTCGCGTCGCAAGGGTTGGACGGATTGCTGATTTCGACCAGAGCTGCCGGATCGTCGTCGTCATTGACATACGGCTGCCAGTGCGCGCCCGATTGGAATGCCCAGATCCCGTTGTAAGACCAACCGCCCGCTACCCAGCCAAGAGCGCCCTTCAGATTCTGCCCCGGTAGTTGGACAACGTAGTTGAGGATCAACCGGTGCCGGATGTCATAGATCGAGTTCCCGCGATCCAGTCCCGGCAATGTTTGGTCAGTCGTGTAGCCTTCGCCACCGGCTGCGCCGTTGGCGGTCGTAGCGCCGCTATGCCACGTCGAGCCGTTATCGATCGAATGGCTATAGGTGTAGTTGGCGTTAAGCAGAATGCCGTGGCTCATTTGCTTCTTCAATGACGTCTGCAACGCATTGTAGTTCGAATTAACCACGTTTTCCCACGTACGCAGCTTGCCGTAGTTCGGGTTCAGCGTTCCAGTGGGGTTCACCGAGTATGGGTTCGGCGTGCCATCTGCTTCGAGGGCATCGGCGCGACCGCAGAGATTCCGGCCTAGATTGTCGGTGATGCAGCTGCCCAGAGGAAGGAGGGTCCCAGGGTCGCGGTTGATGTCTTCGGCTCGGAACAGCTTGTGGGCCGCCGTACCTACATAGTTGACTTCCAGCACCGTCTTCGGCGCGATTTCGTGCTGCACGCTCAGGAAGAAGTTGTACACGTAAGGATCATCCACGCCCTTCGGCAGAACGATGCCCGACAGGTAAGAAGTGTCTGCGTTAAAACCTGCCCAGCCGTCGATGTTACCCGTAGCTTGTGCGCCCGAGTTTCCTTGACCAGGGTTGGTTGGCGGACCGGTGTAAGTCGGAGTGGCGCCCGACGGTGAACACGCGGTCGAGGTGCAGTTTGTGGGTCCGTATACGACCGTTCCGGTCGATCCGAAAATCGGAAGCAGAGCGTTGCTCGTCAAATTGAACGAGTAATAAGGCGGGTTCCAGCGGGAGTTAGAGAGCGGGTTATACAGCGTGCCCTCATACGAAATGCCAAACCCGGAGCGCAACGATGTTTTGCCGTCACCGAATACATCCCAGGCAAAGCCTACGCGCGGACCAAAGTCCTTATATCTGTTGGGTCCCAACCGGGGTGAAGGAGCGAAGCCGCCCGGCCCGCAAACGCCAGCCAGAACTTGGCTGCTTTGGACACTGACTGTGTCGGGGTTACAGGTCGATGCCCACGTTGTCCCGTTGCCCGGACTCGTGCTGAACGGCGCATTGGCATTTGCCAGCTGGTCAACAATGTTCGCACCCGGACCGAGTTGGAACGTGGTGGTGAGATTGTCTTCCTCGGTATGCCGGGTGTAGAAGTCCCAGCGCAGGCCAAGGTTCAAAGTCAGGCGCTTGTTCACTTTCCAATCATCCTGGAAGTACGCGCCAACTTCCCAGTTGCGGAAATGCCGGATGTTGGTTTCCAGTTCCGAAGCACCTGTGCCACCGTTGATGAAGTCTGGATTGACACCGGCGATTTCGGCACCCGCCGCGTCGGCCGCGAAGTACAGGGGGTTATTGAAGATATAAGACGGACGGGCTACGTTGAACTGACTGTTTTCCAGATTGCGGCGTAGGTCAGCTCCGATCTTGAAGCTGTGGTTGCCGTGGCTGATCGAAACCATGTCGCCATAGCTATACTCATGGTCCTTAAAGAACTGCGGATAGCCGTTGTAGGACCCGAAGGCAGCCGTACCGTCGCCGAACGAAACCGCTGGCACGCCAGGTAGCGAGGTCGTGATGGCCGTATTGTCCTGAGTGTAGCCCGCTCGGAATTCGTTCAGAATTGTCGGAGTAAAAGTATGAACCCAGCTCAATTGACCCGTCGGGTCGTGGTTGACGCTCGGGTTGAGGAATCCGCGGGTGCAGTACGAATAGCACGGTCCGTACTGGTCAGTTTCTTTCAGCCAGTTGAACTGCGCGTAGGTGCGGTTGTTGTTGTTCCAGTTGTAGTCGAGGCGGGCCGAAGCTTCGTTGCCGTTAAACAGATTGCCCAGTGACTGGGTCTGAGTACCGAAAATGGCTGTCGTCGGGTTTTCGAAAATGTCGTTGCGGCCAAGTCCGCTGGCGGATCCGAAAGTCCCGCCTTGTACCGGGGTCAGGGCGGTGTTGCAATTCGCGCCGTTTTGCGTCAGACCCAAACCAGGCAACGTCGCCATCGTCGCGATATCCGTCGCCGTAACTCCAAGAATCGGCGCCAGCTTGGGAACGATTGAGTTGCCGAAAGTGCTGTTCGTTCCGGTTGCGCCATAGCCGACCCAGTTATTACAGAGGTATTCTGCGAACCCCAGTTCCCCACCCACATAGGTGCTCAGCGTTGTGCCATTCGCCGTATTGCCGGGAATTGCCGGCGGGAAGTTGTTATAGAGCAGCGCAGCAACAGAGTTCGGAGCGCCAGCCTCGACCGCCTGCCGCCACTCCGGCGATTCCACCGTCAGAGTTTCCGGCGTTCCCGAAGAGAGGAAGTGATCGTGCTGATAAGAACCAAAGAAAAACAGCCGGTCCTTGAGAATCGGTCCGCCAAGCGTGAAACCAGCCTGATTGAAATGCAATGGCGGCTTCGGTGTATCTGTCTGGTTTAAGAAAAACTGGTTGGCGTCCAGAACGTCATTGCGGAGATAATCCCAGCCGCTACCATGAATGGCATTCGTGCCCGATTTGGTAACAAGGTTGTTGATCGATCCCGCGCTGCTGCCGTATTGCGCCGAATTGTTCAGTTCCAGTTGCTGGAACTCCTGCACAGTATCCTGGATTGGGGTGTTAACTTCGCCGCCGCTCAGATCTTTGTTGGATACGCCATTGATCATGAAGCCATTGAAGTCCTCGCGGACACCGTTAACCACCGTGTTGTGGCCAGCTTCGAAATCCACGCCCATGACATTGACCGCGCCCGGAGCCAACTGCATCAAGTCGTAAACGTTGCGGCCGTTTAACGGCAGATTTTCGATCTGCGTAGAAGTGACCGTCGTAGCCAGCTGCGAATCTTCGACGTTCACATTCGCTGCCTGGCCGGTCACTTCGACCACTTCAGACGCTTTGCCGATCTGCAGCTTGAAGTCCACGTGCGCGATCGTTCCAGCATTGATCACGACTCCGGCATTCGACTCCTTCTTGAAGCCGGCCGCTTCCACCGTCAGACGGTAAGTCCCGACAGGTAGCTCCCTGATCGTGTAGTTGCCGCTCGCGTTCGTCGTTGTGGAGGCATGCAAGTCGGTAGCGGTGTTCGAAACCGTGACCTTGGCGTTCGCAATCGCGGCGCCCGTCGGATCCGTCACGATACCGGTAAACTGGCCGAACTCAACCTGCGCGAACGCGCTGAGGCTCAATGCCAGCACGGCTAACACTACGAGGCAAAGCTGCAATCTTTTCATTGACCTACCCCCTAAAAACTGTGGCACGTGATTTTTGTCGTGTGCACCGGGTGCACGAAAGCTTTTACGAACCTGACCTGGACTACCGGAAAGATACACAAATAGTCCTTTTGGGTTACATTGGCACTTGGTGCTCCAAACTACAATGTGTTATTTATCATGCACTTAGGACCATAACCGCCAGGCTTTTCTATGACTATCTGAAGATGAAAACATGCTGAAATTCCAAATTGCGTATATTCAACTCGACGATTTGTGACAGCCTGCCGATCGCAATCGCAGAGCATCTCCACCGGAAGCGCTGGCTCGCCAAGTGCCCGTTCAGCGTGCTTTGCGGATCGCCGGCCGCTTCTCGACATTCCTCTGCACGATCCCACTTCCCTCCCGGACCACGATTTCCTCGTCAGCCGCCTCCGGCCCCATCTTGTCAACCTGCCCGCTCGGCCAGCGCACCACTATCGCCTCAACTCGCGTCGCCGCGCCTAGGCCGAAATGTATCCGCGGATCGCTCGAACTCTCAAAGCTGCTTCCCGCCCTCACTTCGGCGTACCGCGTCGTTCCCTCCACCGTAATTTCGACCCTCGCCCCGAACCCATCCCGGTTCGACTTCGTGCCCACAGTCTTCACTCGAAACCAGTGCCCCACCGCCGGGACTTCATTCTTCAGCAGCACCGGAAAACCATCCAGATTCGTCATCAACACATCCTGCCGGCCGCGATTCCAGAAGTCCGCCGACAACGCCGCCCGCCCCACATATTTCTTCGCCAACGCTCCACCGCTCCGTCCGCCCACTTCTTCGAACTTTCCCACCTTCGATTTATCCGCAGATAAATTGTGAAACAGAAATGGACGCTCCGCATATCCCACGCCAAACGACTGTCCTTCCACCTGCGGATCGACATGCCCGTTGGCAATGAAAATATCCGGCCACCCGTCATTGTCATAATCGAGAAACTTCGCCCCAAACCCCAGATACGGACTACTCACCCCTCCAATTCCCGCCGCTCCCGCCACGTCGGTAAATTCTCCATTGTGATCGTTGTGATAAAGATTGTCGGAATCGTCGGAAAAATTCGTCTTCACAATGTCTGGCCATCCGTCGCGATCGTAGTCCGCCGAATCGATGCCCATCCCCGCCTGTTCGTGCCCGTCCGCACTGTAAGCCACGCCCGCCTCGGCGCCCACCTCGGTAAATCCGCCCTTACAGTTGTTGTGATAAAGCAGACTCGGCGACGAATCATTCGCCACATAAAGATCGAGACAACCGTCCTTGTCGTAATCAAGCCACATCACGCCGAGCCCGTAGTAGCTCTCGGTATCAATGCCAAGTTTTTCCGTGACATCGGTGAAAGTGCCATCGCCGTTATTGTGATAAAGACGATCGCGCGCGCCTTTCAATCCGCGCGGCCCGCAATTCACCGGAATGCCCCGATATTGGCAAAACGGTCCG
>Ga0210385_10000358_pt1 | contig 35701 bp, 31 predicted proteins | sample IncBWH26OmetaG_FD_160107 | JGI IMG/M metagenome (GOLD analysis project Ga0210385, IMG submission 160107) | Forest soil microbial communities from Barre Woods Harvard Forest LTER site, Petersham, Massachusetts, United States - Inc-BW-H-26-O ...
GAACGGAACCTTCGCATCTGAATTACGTACCAGATTCTGCCCGATTCGATTCACGTACTCATTCACCACCGGGTCCTGCACCAGCTTTACGCTGTTCTCGACCTGCATCGCGTACTGCTTGCCCATTCTGATTTCTGTGTCCAGCGAGTACCAATCGCCCAGCCCGCGCCCGCCGACATTGCGATTGCCAATGGCGTCAACGTCGTCCTCGCCCCCCGTATGCTTTACTTTGCTGGCATCCGGTTCCTGCACCGGAGGCGGCCCACTCGGTGTCGGGTTGTCGTTGTTGTCAGAAGCGTCCTGCGCAGCTGGAGTCGACCCCGTGCTCGCCGGCGGATTCTGCGTCGATGTCGGCGCAGTTTGGGTGTTCGAAGTTTGCGAAGAACTCTGGGAAGAAGTTTGACTCTGCGCTACAACTGCCATCACCATCAGCGCCAGTAAACTTAGGGCTAGCAGCGATTTGCGGTACACCATAGACACCCCCGCGGAAACCCGGTTCGGTTAAGGCGATTATACCCCCGTTAGCAAGTCCCAACCGAACGAATTTACCCGACCTTTACGCACGACTTGCACGTACTTGGTTGGACGCCGAATCTCCCCAAATCGTTACTGCTGTTCTCAAATTCTGCCTTCGAAGCCCACAAATGTGCACCATGTTTGCAATTGCGCGCTTTCCCGTCGTCGCCAATCCTCCAGTTCATCGCTCCTCTTCGTCCACCTCTCGCCATCCGGTAGTGTCCTACAAATTAGGACACTACCCGCCATCCCGCCCCCTTTCCGCCTCCCCACTCGCCGGTGTACGATTACCAGTTTCCATCAAGAGGACTTCCCTGCATGCTGAATCGCCGCCATTTCCTGTCATCATCCGTGGCCTCATCCCTGGCCGCAACTATCGGCTTCGCCTCGCCCGCCCTCTGGCGCGGAAACCTTTGGGCCCAGCTCGAATCGCTCCCTTCCAGGCTCCCCGACCCCTCCCTCTTCGACCGCGACGAAGAAGCTTATTGGCGCGAACTTCGCCAGCAGTTCCTCATCCCCGCCGACGAGATCTATCTCAACAACGGCACCGTTGGCTCCAGCCCCGCGCCCGTCCTCCGCGCCGTTTTTGAAGGCTACGAAAAATGCGAGAAGCTCAATGAAGCCGATCCCGAAGACTACCCCATCTGGGGATACGGCCCATTTAACGAGTTCCGCGATCCTCTAGCCGCCTTCGTCGGCTGCAAACGCGACGAAATCGCGCTCCTCAGAAATGCCACCGAAGCTAATAACTACATCGCTAACGGCATCGACATGAAGCCCGGCGATGAAGTCCTCATGACCGACCAGGAGCATCCCGGCGGCGAACATCCCTGGAACCTCCGCGCCAAGCGTTACGGAATCATTATCAAGAAAATCAATCTGCCCAAACCGGTCATCAATCCCGGACAAATCCTCAGCCTGTTCAACTCCTACATCACCCCGCGCACTCGCGTCGTCTTCTTCAGCCACATCACCACCGTCACCGGAGTCGTCCTGCCCGCCAAGGAAATTTGCGCCCTGGCCCGCGGCAAAGGCGTCATCTCCGCCGTCGACGGAGCCCACGTCCCCGGCATGATGCGCCTCAACCTCCATGACCTCGGTTGCGACCTCTACTCCTCCAGCCCGCACAAATGGCTGCAGGCGCCCAAAGGTTCCGGATTCCTCTACGTCCGCGACGAAATGATCGACCGCCTCTGGAGCACTCTCGCTACCGAAGGCTGGGACGAACCTCAACTCCGCGCCGAACGCTTCCAGCGCATCGGCAGCTCCAATGTTCCTGCTCTCTGGGGATTGCGCGCCGCCGTCCAGCTCGCCAACGACATTGGCATGGACCGCATCGAACGCCGCCAACGCCACCTCTGCGATTACATCCTCGCTTCCATGGTGAAACACGGAGCCCAGACCTGGACCTCACCCGATCCCGCCATGCGCTGCGCCATCGCCACCGTAAACGTCCCGCCCATCAAGCGCATGGAGCTGGAATCCTGGCTTTGGAAAGAAAAGAAAATCCGTATCAGAGGAGGCGAGCCCAACAAACTCCGCCTCTCCACGCCCTATTACTTGTCAAAGGCGGATATCGACAAGTTCCTGGATGCATTCGACGAATTCAAAAAGTCGAAAGCATAAGTCTCGCGGCGGGATTGCCGCCCGCCCGGCCTTCACGATCAGGTCTTATTTGCGGAACTAGCTATTTGACGCGCGCCCACGCGAGCGCGGCTACGGAAGCGAATAATCGAACGTCCAGCTGTGCTTGCCCTGAGCGTCAATCTGGATCATGAGTGAGCCAGCGAGCCCGGTCAGTTCTCCAGTCCCTGAATTGGGTACAACCGTCACACTCAGCTCGCCAGCGGAGGCATCGCCCTTCATCATGCTGGCGCGGTGCGCAAAGGTAAAGCTGCCCTGTCGGCCATTGAGCTTGCCGGTCATGCGCTCAATCGCAACGTACGCCATCGAGCCGGTGCTCGCGGTCGAACCGGTGATCATTTCTCCATGGCTCGCGCCTTCGAAATCACCGTGCCAGGTTTTGTCGGATGTGAGCCGCGCAATATCGTTCGCCTTCTCGAACTCGGTTGGTTCGGCAGGAGTCATCTTGACCTCAAAAGAACCCTTGGCATGGACCACGTGCATCTCCTTTTGGGCTGCGAAACTCTGGGCCTCGACACTCAACGCGAGACTCACCACCACCGCCGCCACTGCGAATCTCAGTCTCATATCGCCCCCTGCAGCTATTGCGCCCCGTTCCCCTTGGCATCCTCCCACAAAATCGCATTCAGCTTTTTCGCGTCCGCCGCATCCGGACGGGAAAAATCCATCAGCGACGATGCCTTCGCTCCCGCCGCCGTCTTTTCGTTCACTTTGTAGATCAGTCCGCTGCGCAGGTTCTTGTCGTCAACCTCAAAAGCCGCCTGCGTTCCCGGTCCCGCAAACAGTGGAGCCATCAACGGCGCGTGCTCATCGAACAAATTCATCGGCGGAAGCCCCAGCAGCGCCTCCATCGTATGCACCATGTTCACGGTCGAGTAGAAGTGATGATCGACAAACGCCTTGCCGCCCGCTCCATGCACGGGCGAATACTTGCTGATCACCAACGCCGTCGACCGATGCGCATCAACATGATCGGCGCCGTCCTGCGCATCGTCTTCGATCACAAAAATGGCCGTATCATCCCAGTAAGCGCTGTGCGAAACCGCATCCACCACACGTCCAACCGCCAGGTCATTATCCGCGACCGATGCCTGCGGAGTCGGCTTCCCTGGCCGCGTTCCGCCCGTGTGATCATCCGGAAGATAAAGCAAAATAAACTGCGGCAGTTCCTTCGAACTTCCCTTCGCCTTCACATACTCGCCAAACTCGCGCAGAAATTCGTCCGCCCTTAGCTGGTCCGGATAATCGGTATTAAAATCCGGAAACAGCGGATCATAATGGTCGCGTAGCGTCGCTTTCGTGGGACGCATCCGCTTGAACTGCGGTACCGCCCACGGCCACGGACTCGCCCCTCCCGCAGGATTACCAACATTCGCCGGCAAACGCTCACCCTGATTGATTTCAGCCGCCGGACAACTATCCGAGCTCGCTGACGGTGTTCCTTCCTTCGGCGATTTCGCTTTCTCATTCTTGCACCATACCGCCGCGATAAATTCGCCGTAGATGCGATACGTCAGCGCGCGCCGCGCTAGATTGTCCCAGATAAATCCCGTTCCCGGATCGTCAACATCCGGAATCCCCTGCTCCAGCGGAAACTCATCCGCCACACTGCCGCCCGAATCGTACGTCCGTTCTTTGCTGCGATACCCAATCGGCCACGTCTTCTCGTTGTAATCGCTCGTCGTCGCCGCCGTCGACCAGAGGTGCCCGTCGCCTGAAACTTCTCCGCTGTCGTAAAAATTGTCCAGCACGCCAAACTGCATCGCCAGCTTGTGCTGGTTCGGAGTAATGTCCTTGCCATACATCGTCAGCGACGGATCGCCATCCCCAACCGGCAAATCACCGAAGATCTGATCGTATGTGCGATTCTCTTTCAGTATGTAAATCACATGCCGAATCGGATTGCTTCCGCCCGCAAACGCGAACTTCCCCGGATCGGTGTTCAGCAGATTGTCTTCCACCACCCGTCGCGTGTAAGCAGGAAGATTCTTGTCCAGATCCGCCAGGCCGACCCGCTGGATCGACCCTCCAATTAGCGTCGGAATATAAGGATGCTCTTTTCGCTTGCGCTCGCCCTTCAGCGTGCCGAGCATATTGTTCGGCCCGCTCCCTTCGCCTTTCGCCGTCGCAATCAGCAGGTCGTTGCCAACCACGGCCATCGCGCTCGGATACCACTCGCTTGGAATGAAACCAAGCGGCGGCGCCGGATGTTGGCCTTCAACCTTCGTATCAAAGACGGCAACCGCATCCAGAGATCCGCTGGCGACATATAACCGCGAAGAGTCTCCCGACAGAGCAATAGCTTGTGGCACCGCTCCATCAGCCTTGAGCGGGAATTCGTGAACAACCTCACCACGATCCAATCCCACCGCCACTACCTTGTCAGCATTGCTCAAGGCAACGTATAAGACCGTCTCACCCGGACCAAGCGCCATCACCGTCGGATGCGGGCTGGGAGCGGTTGGTTCGGAGATCTTTGAAACCTCTATCCAGCGCGCCACAACGCCGCTTTCAAGATTCAATTCCGCAACCATTGACGTATCCCACAAGCTCACCCACGCTTTCGTTCCCGCTTTGTTGGCAATCACCGTATACGGATAACCTTCCGGAATAAGCCGGCTGCGGCTCAGGTCAAACGACTTCTCAATCTTTCCCGAGCTCACATCGAGCAGCACCACGCTGTCCGAAAGATTATTCGCGATCAGCAGCCGATCGCCACTCGTCCCCGGCAGAACCGCAAACCCCGCCGGATACGGTAGAGCCGTTCCCCCCGGAGTCGTGCGCAATCCAACCGCAACTTCCTTGCCCTCCGCCAGCTTCTGCGGCGCAATCTTGATGAAGCGTTCCGGACTGACCACGCCCCCTGCAAACTTGTACACCGCGATGCCATTGCCGGTGCTCTTCGGCTTCTCGCCCGTGGGATCGGTAATCGAGCCCATCGACGCATAAAGATGCTTGCCATCGCTCGAAAACGCCAGCCCAATAAAATAACTCTGCCGCGTGGAGTAGTCGTCGCTCAGCCGATCGTCGGGAAAATCGCGCACCTGATTATTGCTGAGATCAAGAATGCCGATCGATTGCCGCGCGCCCGACTCCTCCGTTCCGTATCCCTGGTTCAGCAGCGCCGCGTACCGCCCATCCGGACTGACCGCGATCGTCGCCGGAAAACTATTTGTGCGCGCCAGATATCCCGGCACCGGAACTGTCAGAGTCTTGCTACTAGGAAGATTGATGCGCCGCGTCCGATCGGCAGCCCGAACAACCGCCCAATTAACGACAAACGCAGCCAGCAATGCGGAAACAGCAAGCAGGAAAACAACGGCAGCCTTTTTCACGAACAATGCCTCGGAAGTTTTGTACCATCCGAGTTGTCCGCCACGCAAACCGCCCTCATGACCATCACGTCACAACCGACCCATCGTCACCGCTTTAGCGAAGCCCGAGCAAAACAGCGACGTACTGCCGTACCTTATGGACCAGCGGAGCTTCAGCTTTGGAATGAAATTTCGCTTTGCGGCCTGCCCAATCCAGACTCTTCAACTGATCCACCAGAACTGCGCCTTCCACATCATCGACTGTTATCGGCAACGCAAACGGATAAGGCTTGCGTTTGCTCGTCAGCGGACAAACTATCGCCAGCCCACTCGCGCGATTGTAGCGCTGATCGGTAAGAACCAGCGCCGGACGCCGTTTCGCCTGTTCCCGGCCCACTTGCCGATCGAATTCCATCATCACAATGTCCCCAGCCTCAGGAACGTATGCCGTCACCATTCAACCATTTCCTTCCCTACTTCCGCACCGGCCGATATCTCGGAATAACGGTTCTCGGGAGTAATCTGAGAAACGAGCTGCGCCAGCGTCGGCACCTTCGTTGCGCGCCGCAGTTCCACCTTGCCTTCGATCGCTTCAATCTCCAGCGAATCGCCCTCCCGCAGTTTCGCTTCCTCTACCGCCGCCTTCGGAATACGCACCGCCAGGCTATTGCCCCACTTCACCATCCGTGTCTTCATAGGCGCTCCCTCGTACTACACAGTATATCCCATAGTATATACATTGTCGATACATAGAGACCGAGCCCAACTATGCCCGCCGGTCTTACGTGTTCTGGGATAAAGCGGAAATTGGGCAGAATGATGCCCCACATGGCACGAACGGGAAGGGCACGGCTTCAGCCCTGCCGTCAGATCGTTCCAAAACTGTTCGCGCTTTGGCGTCTGAGGTGCCGTCCCCGAAGTCTTAAAGCCCTACCGCCCCGGCGTAAACACCGCAAACACCGCCCCTTGCGGATCGGCAACAATCGACATCCGCCCCACTCCCTCCACCGTCATCGGAGCAACGTAGAGATTCGCGCCCATCTCCTTGGCCTTATTCGCCGACGCATCCACGTCATCGACTAGAAAGTAAGCCAGCCAGTGCGGAGGAGTTCCCGGCTGCCGATAAACCGATGGTGGAACGCCGCCAATAAAATTGGTGCCATTCTTAATGTGCAGGTATCCAGACTTGTCCTTCGGATCGGCCGCAATCTGCCACCCAAATAACCCCGAGTAAAAGTCCGAGGCCAGCTTCACATCCGGAGTGCTCAAATCGGCCCAGCACAGCGAGCCGTGCACCGCCGCGATCCCGATCCCCGCATTCTTACTTGCCTGCCACGGAGCAAAAACCGCGCCTGTCGGATCCTGAATCACCGCCATCCGTCCCGCATCCATCACGTCGAACGCCGGAGCCAGCACCTTGCCGCCAAGTTGCTGCGCCTTGGTAACCGCCGCGTCGGCATTATCGACCGCTATGTAAATCATCCAGTGCGGCGGAACGCCGTGCTGCCGCTCCTCCGGACGCAACGTGCATCCAGCCGCGGCATCGCGCCCCTCCAGCTTCCAGATGGTATAGAAATCGTTCGGCCCCATCGGCATGTCATGCGGAGCCCAGCCAAACAGCGCGGCATAGAAAGTCTTGGCGGCAGGCTGGTCGGTGGTGTGCAATTCGATCCAGCAGAAAGAACCGGCAGGATGCTTCTGAATAATCATCGCAGAATTTGCCATAGCGGCAAAAGTCTACACCAAAACTGATCTTTCGGTTGTCAATGGATGATGAAACGGGATTATGAAACGGATTATGAAACGACGAGAGATGAAACCAGGCGGCAGTCCTTCTGCACCTTACCGCACGTTCTTCCCCGCCCACTCCTCAATCCGCTTCAGCGCCTTATTCAGGTTCTCCAGCGAATTCGCCACGCTGAAGCGCAGATACCCCTCTCCAAATTCCCCAAACGCCGTGCCCGATAAGCACGCCACTCCAGCCTGATCCAGCAGCGCATCCGCCAGTTTCTTCGACGTCCATCCCGTCTGCGTAATGTTAGGGAAAGCATAGAACGCCCCTTTCGGCAGCCGGCACGAAAAGCCTCTGATCTTGTTCAATCCCGCCACAAACGCATCGCGTCGCCGCCTGAACTCAGAACTCATTTTGTCGACCGAAGACTGGTCTCCACGCAACGCCTCGATCCCGGCCATCTGCGTGAAACTCGCCGTGCATGAAGTCGAGTTCGTCGCTAGCCGCGCAATCTGCAACGCTAGATCCGTCCGCATCACTCCATATCCCAGGCGCCATCCCGTCATCGCATACGTCTTCGAGAATCCATCCAGCAGAATCGTCCGCTCTTTGAACCCCGGCACGCTCATGATCGAAAAATGCTCACCTTCATATTGCAGCCGGCTGTAGATCTCATCCGAAAGCACCATGATGTTCCGGTCGCCAATCGCCTCGGCAATCTGCAGCACGTCCTTCTTCGTCAGCACGCCCCCCGTCGGATTATGCGGCGAATTCAGAATGATCAGCCGCGTGCGATCGTTAATCAGCGATGCCAGCTCCCGAACGTCGACGGAGAAATCCCGCTCCTCGCGCAACGGAATCGGAATCGCCTTTCCGCCCGAGTAATTGACCATCGACTCATAAATCGGAAATCCAGGGTTTGGATAAATAACTTCATCTCCCTCATCCACTAACGCCAGCATCGCAAAGAAGATAATCGGCTTACCGCCCGGCACCACCACCACTTCCTCGCTCGATACCGGCACATTTCGCGTCCGGCTCACATAATCTGCAATCGTCTGCCGCAATTCCGGAAGCCCCGCCGCCGGCCCATAATGTGTCCATCCATGCCGCAGCGCCTCCACTCCCGCCTCAATCACATTCGCCGGAGTATCGAAGTCAGGCTCGCCAATCTCGAGATGAACAATGTCCTTGCCTTGTTTCTCCAGCGCGCGGGCGCGCCCCAAAACCTCAAAAGCGGTTTCCGTCCCAAGCCGCGACATCCGCCCGGCCAAATGCAATTCGAATTGAGTGATAGTTGACATAATCGACCTCCGAAATTATAGCCCCACTCAAGCCTCTTCGGATTACCGCCGTTCCCGCATGTATAATCCACGCCAGTTTTGCCAAGAAAATATTTAGGAGAGAGAAGCGTGCGCCTGGCCGAAACCGAGCCCGATAAAATACGGCTCGATAAAATAAAACCCAAAGCCATCGCGACCGCCTTCCTCATCCTGCTTCTCCAACTTCACGCCCTCGCCCAGCCTGCCGCCAAAACTCCCGGCAATACTAATAATGATGACATCCCCGAGCGCATCGTCGGTGCCGCCCTCACCCGCGGCGGTGCTATCTCCTTCCTCGAAACCCTCACCGACACCATCGGAGGCCGCGTCACCGGCAGCCCCGAATCGCACGCCGCATCCGATCTGATCCTCAAAGAATTGCGCGCCGCCGGATTCGACAACGCTCACTTCGAAGACTTCCCTCTCGAAGTCGCGTGGCAGCGCGGCCCCGCTTCCGCATGGGTGTCGAGCCCAACCAAGCGTCCGCTCTACATCGGATCCTACGGCTGGTCGCCCGGAACCAACGGCCGCATCGAAGCCCCCCTTGTGACCGTCGTCGCCACCCCCGACGGCATGTTCTCCACCGATGATAAGAAAGAGGCCGTCGAAAGACTCGATCCCGCAAAATTGCGCGGAGCAGTCGTCCTCGTCACTCTCGAAAGCGCCGCCTCCGCCAACACCTTCGCCGCCAACTACGTCGTTCTGCGCTCCCGCATCGCCCGCCAGCTCGCCGCCGCTGGAGCAGTCGCCATGCTCATTCCTTCCGAAAAGCCCGACCGCATGCTCTACACCTCCGCCGCCGGAATCTATCCCCGCGCACCTTTGCCCATGCTTTCGGTCGCCAAAGAAGACACGCTGTTCCTCCGCCGTCTTCTCGCCAAAGGAGAAGTCAAAATCGGCCTCGATATTCAAAACACCTTCAGCGATTACTCGATCACTCGTCCTATCAACGAACGCAACGTGATCGCCGACATTCCCGGCTCCGACCCCAATGCCGTCGTCCTCCTCGGAGCCCACTTCGATTCCTGGGATCCCGCCCAGGGCGCCGACGACAACGGCACCGGAATCGCCATGGTCCTCGAAGCCGCCCGCATTCTCAAGTCGCTCAACGTCAAGCCCAAAGCGACCATCCGCTTCGCCTTTTTCTCCGGAGAAGAGCAAGCCTGCCTCGGCTCCCGCGCCTACGTCGACGCCCACAAAAACGAACTCGACCATCTCTGGGCCGCTCTCATCACCGACAACGGCGCACTCATGCCCACCGGCTTCAGCCTCCACGGACGCGACGACCTCCGCGCCCCATTGCAGCGCGAACTGGCCTCACTCCAGCCGCTGGGCGCAGCCACCATCGTCACCGAAGGAGATCTCTACTCCGACGACGAAACCTTCGTCGTCGAAGGCGTCCCCGCGCTCAGCCTTGAAGTCGTCCCCTCCGACTACGACAACCGCCACCACACCATCATCGACACCTTCGACAAAATCGATCCCCGCTCCCTGGGCCTCGACACTGCCGTCCTGGCTCTAGCGTCTTACGAAATCGCCGCCTCCGACCACCCTCCCGGCCGCCGGTTCTCCCCCCGCGAAGTCGATACCCTGCTCAAGAAAACCGGCCAAGCCGACTACGTCGATCTCGATTTCAAAAGATCTCCCCAGCCCTGAAGAATTAAGCAGCCGGGATCCCACGCCCGACTTTCAGAACCCGACTTTCAGAAAATGAACCGTCCCGCGTCAATGAGCCCAACCGCGGTGATACAACCACAACCCCGCAGCGAAAACGCCTGCTGCCAACCAATGAAAACCTTTTCACATTGACCGCGAGTATCGATAAGCAGGACAATGCCAGCCGTGTTTTGGGGCGTGCGTTTTGCTTGGCTGCATTCTGAAGGGTGAGCGCCTTCGAACAAAAAGCTGTTCCTCGGCATCTTCCTTCCGCGCTGTTTCGTCGTGGTTTCCAAACTACGAAGGAGAAAATATGACGCTTCAAAGGCTGTTCAGAACTCTGACCATCGTTTCATCAATCGCGCTCTTCGCTGTCGGAAGCTCTTCAACCTGCGCGCAAGTGGCCGCAACCAATGTGCCCGCTGCTATTCAACTTTTCCAGGATCTCGGTCCAGTCGATCCGTCCACCGAGATCAACATCACCGTCCACCTGAAGCTTAGTGACAAAGTCGCATTCGACAAAGCTGTCGACGCACTCTACGACCCAGCTTCGCCGACCTTCCACCATTGGATGACCAACTCCGATCTCAAAAAGTATGCACCCACCGATGAGCAGCGACAGGCCGTTCGCCAGGAACTTGAAAACCACGGACTGGCAATTCTGTCCACCGACGCTATCGGCTTCAGCATCCGTGCCCATGGCACCATCGGCAACGTCGAGAGCGCATTCCACACAGACATTCATCAGTTTCAGCGCAACGGAAAAACCTTTCGCGCCAATGTCCGAAACGCCCAACTCAGCGCTGAAGCGGGGAACCTCGTTTCCAGCGTAGCTGGTCTCGAAAGCCATCGGGTGCAGCCGCTCTATGCGCGCGCCCTTACCCCACGCAATCCAAAGATGCAGTCCGTTCCGCTGAGCCAACTCGCGAAGGGCTCCGGCTTCCCCGCCGGCAGCACCACCCAATGCCTTTCCGCGTCGGCCACCAACAAATTGAAGGGTAATACCCGATTGCCAGTCGCCGTCTACACCGGAAACGTCTACATGGAGAACGAGGATCTCATCTGCGATTATCTGCCTGCACAACTGCAGGCCGCCTTGGGACTCAACCAGGTTTACGCCGCTGGAATCAATGGCGCTGGTCAGACCATCGTTCTCGTCGAAGCCTACGGATATCCCACTCTTGAGAAAGATGCCAACGCATTTTTCAAGATGGCAGGCCTTCCGCAGCTCGACTCCTCCAACTTCAGCATCCTCTATCCCCAGGGCGAACCCAATCCTAAACTTGGGATACTAACTGGCTGGAACATTGAGATGGCTATCGATTTGCAATGGGCGCATACGATCGCTCCCGGAGCCAATATCGTTGACGTTGTCGCCGCCGGGGAAGACAGCGAAAGCTTTCAAAACGCCGTTACTTACGTGGCTGACAACCAGCTCGGCAATCAGGTTTCTAACAGCTATGAAGAGGATGTCGATCTCTATGCCGGCCCTCTCGAAGAAACTTCATGGGACGATACGATTGAGGTCGCTAGCGCCAAAGGCATCTCCGTTAATTTCTCCACTGGCGATAGTGGCGATAACGGCGTCGGCAGTCCGCTGGGCGCGCCCGGAGTTCCGTCGAACTCTCCGCATGGAACCGCGGTTGGCGGAACCAGCATCTTGAACGATGTGCTCAATCCGAATTCAACCGTCACTACCGGCTGGGGCGATAACGTGACCGTCCTTGACAGCGAGGACCAGGTCGCGGATCCGCCCATTCAGGAGGGCCTTTTTGGCGGCGGTGGCGGCGGCGAAAGCGTTTTTTTTGCCAAACCATCCTGGCAGCAATCGCTCCCAGGAAAAGGCCGGCAAACACCCGATGTCTCCGCCTTGGCTGATCCCCAAACCGGCGTCCCCATCGTCATCACGGTAGACCACGCCCAGGAAGTCGAATTTGATTGGGGTGGAACCAGCCTGTCTTGCCCCATCTTCACCGGCGTCTGGGCGCTCGCGAACCAAAAGGCCGGATCTTCCCTCGGTCAGGCAGCGCCCGCCATCGCGGCTTTGCCTTACGGCGGTGTTCAGGACGTTCTTCCCACTACCGACAGCACGCCCACGAACCTAACCGGAGTAATCACCGACCAGAATGGTTCCACCACCTACTCGGCTTCCGATCTTTTTAGCGAGTTTCTCTACGGAAATAAAGGCTTCACCAGCGCCTTCTGGCCGCCCAGTCCGTACATTGACATTGGATTCGGACTCGACAGCTCACTCACAGTGCATCATGGCTGGGATAACGTCACGGGGTTCGGTACGCCTTACGGTATCGCCTTCATTAACGCAGTAACTGCCAATGCAAAATAGGCAGTCGCAATAAATGTAATTTTCACGAGCCGGAGAGTCCTATCTCCGGCTCTTTTTCTTGGGCGATCGAAGCATGAAACCCGCTCTGCCCGCCTCACTTCTTCTGCTGCGAGACGCTCAGCGGAGAAGATCCAATCAGATACTTCGCCTGATCGCTGTCCATCGGATCAATCTCCAACCGGGTCGTGCTTGTCCTCGCAGACGCCTTCGTGCCCAGGTAATAGATCTTTCCCGCCTCCGCTGTAACCTGCGCGAACGCCATCAGCTTTCCCAACGGAGTAGGCGACTGAACATTCATACACGCGTGATGCTCTCCCGGATCAACCGAAACGAAAAAATAGGAATTGTGCTTAAACGCGCCCACCCACGCTCCGTCCAGCCCAATCCTCGTCACGCATGGTCCCAGAAGACAAGTCGCCGAGCCTGTCTCCTGAATGAAGTAAATCAGTGCCTTTCCCGGCTGCGGCTGCGACAAGGTGTGTTGCGAGTCGTCCTGCTTCACCGATAAGTTGACATCTTGCGGGCCGCACGCAGCGCTAACATCCGCTGATTGCTCTTGGGCAAATGCAGATACCGTCAACAGCATAACCAAAATCATGACTCTCATAACTTCCTCCCACCTGAACGCTTCCACTCCTTACCACCGACTATAGGCCCCTAAGGGGTCCATGACTAAATGAGGCATTGACGCCAGTACTGATTGGACGGACAATAGCAGCCTTTTCTGGGCACTGGAAATAAGCCTGTCCAGACGAGGAGTCCTTTCATGCTCCGAAAACTCGAACTTGCCAATGTTGGCCTTCTTACTCTAAGTGTGCTTTCCATTGCCCTCTTAATAACCCCTCGCCCAGCGCAGGCCCAAACGGAAACTGTGCTATATAACTTCACCGGTTCTCCCGACGGTGCCGTTCCCGAGTCCCCCCTCATCTCCGACGCCGCTGGCAACTTCTACGGAACGACCCTCTACGGGGGAGAAAAGAATCTTGGCGCCGTGTACGAAATTTCGCCCAACGGAGAAGAAGGTTGGAACGAAACCGTGATTCATAGCTTCGACGGAAAGGACGGAGAATACCCTGAGTCTTCTCCTCTCATCTTCGATACCGCGGGTAACCTTTACGGGATAACCTCCTACGGCGGCTCGTCCGGATGCGGTTACGGTTGCGGCCTTGTGTACGAACTCAGTCCGCAAGGAAAAAGATGGAAGCAAACGGTTCTCTACAGCTTTACCGGCGGCGCCGATGGCGGCGGTCCTGTAGGCGGTCTCATCATGGATGCAGCCGGCAATCTCTACGGCACGCTGGCTGAACCCGCTGGCGTTTTCGAGTTGAGCCCTTCCGGCGGCGGATGGACCGAACAACTGATCTATGCCGCAGATACCATCTCCGGCGGAGTAGCAATGGATGAGCTCGGAAACATCTTCGGCACCACAAGTTCAACGGTATTCGAGCTGTCGCCAAACGGCAACGGCGGCTGGAATTCGTCAGTCCTCCATACATTCGCCGGCGGTCCGCATGATGGCAGCGCCCCGGTGGGCACGCTGGCGATTCAAGGCTACGGCCGGAATCAATCGCTCTTCGGTGCGACCTACGCCGGCGGCGCGAAAAACTTTGGAACGGTCTACGAGTTGAGTAATGGGAAGGGAAAATATAAAGGGACATGGGTAGAGAGGATTATCCACTCATTTAAGGGCTACCCCAACGATGGCAGCGGGCCTGCGAATAGCGTTGGATACAGTTTCAACCTCTACGGAACAACCCTGAACGGCGGTGAATACGGCTATGGGACTGTCTTCTGGATAGAGGCCATCGAGGCAATTGGCGAAGGCCCCCGATACTACGAGTGGCCTCTTTTGAATTTCAACGGCGCTGGCGGATCGTCTCCCTATGACAGTCTGATCCTGGAAAGCGACGAAAACCTTTATGGCACGGCGTCCACCGGCGGATCAAGCGGAGCGGGAGTGGTGTTTAAAGTTCCTTCACCTTTGGCTCAATAACTTTCTCCGTCCCCACTCCCGAGCGCATTGTCTTAGCAGAGGGTGGTGGCCGTCGTCTCGCTCGGATCGTTCTCGCTCCGACAGGTCTCGTTCGGATAATTAAAGAAGAGCTGATTGCCATCAGGATCATCGACCACCAGCACCCTATAGCCCCACGAACCCTCTTTGACCGGAACCCCCTTGGCCTCGAATTCCGCGCGCAGCGCGTCCAACGCGGCGACCGCAGCCTCCCGCGACTCCGGCTCGACATTCAGTGAAATGAACATCAGCCCCTTGCCAATTTTCTCCGGCCACGTGTTGGCAAGGATAAGCGCGCAGCCCTGCCGGTCAACCTGGGCAACATATGCTCTCCCGTCCTCGTCGTAGCGCCAGGGGTTCGTAAAGCCAAGCCGGTTAACATAAAAGAGGAGCGAAGCCTCAACATCCTTTACATGTAGAACCGGGCGCGCGAACCAGTCTGTCATAGGTTATATCTCCTCAATTCTCAATTAAAGATAGCTTTTTCCTCGATCCGCTTCAAAACAAGCCGCCACCTTCCCGACACCTTTCTTCCGGCTATCAGACAGCCCTACCTAATTCGCCCTAATTCAACTCAGATGAAGTGGCAAATCCTGGGAATGATCTCCACACAGGTGTAAGCGGAAGACAGGTCAGCCCTGAAGGAGCCAAGAAAAGATAGGTAGGCGCGTAGAAAGGAAAAGTCGGCCGCGGGCACTCACACTCCCCGGAAGCAAAGGGCTCTACTCCGAGATCGTGCTTTCTTCACTCTGCGCTCGCAATATCCGATCCACCGAGTACGGAGCGCGCTGCGTGGGCTCGTGGTAATGTCGCACCTGCATCTCTCCCAGCAGCCCCACCGCCAGCAGATTCAGTCCCGCCAGCAACAGCACCGCCGAGAACACCATCAGCGGTCCGTGCTGGTACATGATGTCTTCGGAGCTGTGCAGCAACTTCTCCACCATCAGCCAACCGGAGATCGATCCGCCCGCCATAATACTGAACATCCCCAGCGTGCCAAACAAATGCAGCGGCCGCGAAAGATACTTGAGCAGAAAACGAATCGTAATCAGATCAAAGAACACGCGAAACGTCCGCGAGAGTCCATAATGCGATGCCCCGCGCTCGCGCACAATATTCTTGATCGGAACTTCAATGATCGACGCCCCATACCACGACGCCAGCGCCGGAATAAACCGGTGCATCTCCCCATACAGCGGAACCTGTCCCACAATCTCGCGCCGATACGCCTTGAACGTCGTTCCAAAATCGTGAATATCCACGCCGCTCAATTTCGCCATCAGCCAGTTCGCGCAGCGCGACGGAATCCGCCGCAGCCAGAAATTATCCACCCGGTTCTTCCGCCACCCGCTGACAATGTCATACCCCTCGGCAATTTTTTCCAGAAACATCGGAATGTCCGCGGGATCATGCTGCAAGTCGCCGTCCATGGCAATGATGTACTCGCCGCGCGCATGGTCGAATCCAGCCGCCAACCCGGCCGTCTGCCCAAAATTGCGCCGCAGTTTCACCACCGTTACCCGGCTGTCCACTTCCGCAATCTCGCGCAGCAATGCAAACGTCCCGTCAATGGAGCCGTCATCTACCAGCACCATCTCAAACGGTTCGCCGTTCGCTTCCATCACCGACTTCAGCCGAGCATAGAGATCGGTAACATTCTCCTGCTCATTATGCAGAGGAACTACAATTGAATATTTGAGCACTATGCCTTCTATTATACGGCAACCAGGCGCTTTGTAATGTTAGCAATTGGTAACCTGTACTCCCGGACCTAACCCGCCCCAGACGACTCTTGGTGCCGCAGCGATTTTGGGTGATCTCAGCGGTTTTGGATAACCACAGCGGTTTCTTGCCGAAAAGTGGAGGATGGAAACGGGCCAACCACCGACAGGCGCCTCGCGATCCCACTGGTAGCCCCGGCAGGAATCGAACCTGCATAGTCAGTTTAGGAAACTGAAGTCCTATCCGTTGAACGACGGGGCCACTCGAAATCAGGTTAGCAGGTCGCAATTCCACCTGCCAACCAATCAGCAATTTAAGCGAGTACCTAAGAGAGGTGCCTGCCAAAAAAACAGAAGTGCCTGCCAAAAAAGACTAGCGCCCCAGAACAATCGCCTCAGTTTGGATGACTCACTCCCGCCGTAGGTTTCTTTCCCGTGACTATGCGGACGTAGCATTCTTCGTGCATAGGTTGGCCCGCGGCATCAATCTTGGAGTCTTCAAGCTTCAGGGGTTTGTTGCAGATCGTGCAAACAACCAAGAGAGGTTTCGGATCGGACACGGCATCCATCTCCCCACCACCGATTCAGCAAAATCTAGCAAGGTGCCTGGGGTTTTCGCAAGAGTAAAAATTTCGTTACCCAAACCCTCGCCTACCTAAATTGGATGCCCCCAACAGGCTCATTCGTAGCCCGGTTCGTCAGCCCCGCAGCCGGTCGCCCCTTACGATTCCTGCAGGCTCGAAGCCTTGGCGAAAGGCATCGCTCCCACCAGCAACGCCCCGCCCGGAAGAATGACGCCGAACAACAACGCCACCGAGAAAAAAAATCCCTGCGGCTTGGCAAAAACGAACTCACCCATGAGCGTCAAAAAGCCGACCAGGCTCGCCATCGCCATCACCGGAAACAACCCCGCGGCCAGGCACGTCCCGCGTTCACCTCCAGCGCGGCGCGACAAATACGCTCCCGCCGCCCCACACAGCGGCAAGGTCAGCAGCCACGGGATGTAGACCACATAAGTTGCCCATCCCCGCGCAATAAATCGAGCCTCCAGACCGCCCAGCGTCGACATCGTCAGACCGGCCATAGCCGCCGTCAGGCTGACCAGCGCCGGCAGCCAAAAAGTTCTGCTGCGCGTATTCATCTTTCGGGTCACGCTACGGGTGTTCATGTTCTCCCTCGCGCCATTCGAAGATTGCACCCTCACCATAGCCCACGCGCCCAATAACAAGGAGATGCCAGGAGTAACACTCCAGTTCAGCACGCCGCACATCAGCCCAAACCACTGCCCCGCCGATGGATGACTCATTCTGATCGCTAGCCCCATCCAGATCGGGATCATCACCATCGAGGGAAACAGGGCTGCGGTAAAGCTAGTCGATCGGTCGCCTCCGGCCCGGCGTGACAAATACGCGCTCGCCGCCCCAAACAACGGCAACACGGCGAGCCACGCAAGCTGGTAGCTCAGCGGAATCCCCGCATGGTTCAACAGCCTCGGCGATTGTGAAGACGAAAATAAAGATTGCCGCAAAAAAGATTGCCGCAAGAACGATTGCCCCGAGGAAAAAGAAAACATCCGCTGCAACATCATCCGCCACGCCATCGACCCCGTCAGACTGACAAGCGCCGGTAACCAGAATGTTTTCGTCCGATTGTTCATGATCGTTGCGCCTCCATCCCGCCCCCAACAAAATGCACAATCTCCAGCCGGTCTCCGTCATGCAGCGGAGTCTGCGCCCATCGTTCCCGCGGCACAATCTCCCGGTTCAGTTCAATCGCCACCCGGTCCGGCTTCATCTTCAGCCCCTCAACCAGCGCCCCCAGATTCTCCGCCGGCAATTCCCTGTCCTCGCCATTAATCGTCAGCTTCATAAGCTCGTAAGATTTACAAGATCGGGAGACTCATCCGCTTGCCAGATTGATACCATCCATTCTCGCATTCCCCTTCCAAATTAAGTCACCAAAACTCAAGCAGCCTTTGCCCGGTCTCTGCGGCTATGAGTGTAATCGCGATTTAACGACAACTATCCTTCACTGGCAAGCAGGCAAGTCTTGGGGAAGGTCGTTACAATCGCTCTGGTCGCCCTATCCGGGCCGTCAAGGTGTCTAGCTGAATGACCGAGAGTGCCGAGCAAGTTTATAAACAAGCCCTGTTTGAAATGAGGAAAGAACATTGGCTTGCCGCAATCAAGCTCCTAAAGCCCGAAGTGACTGTCGCACAAGCGAATTGGCGCATCTCTTGGGATCTGGGTTGGTGCTATTTCAAACTCGACAAGTTCGATGCCGCTCGGAGGCATATGATTCGGGCGGCACAGCTCGCCCCAGAAAACCCGACCTGCAAATGGGGGCTGGGGCAGGTCTATCTGAAAAAAAGGCAATTCAAGAAAGCGGAAATCATCCTAAGAGAATCCCTGGGAATCAAAGAGTCACACTTGACTCGCATCGCTTTGGCGCTCGCATTCCTTTCACAAGGGAAGGTCGCGGAAGCCGAGAGCGTTCATCTCGAAGGGATTGGGCTCAAGCCCAAAAACAGTGAGAGGTACGAGTCTTATGCTGCTTTCCTGTCTGATGTTGGACGCGAAGTGGAAGCACCGGCGATGAACAAAAAAGTTATGAGACTACATCGCGTCAATTGATTATTGGCCTTATCAGGCAATTACGCTCACTGAGCAGGGCCCGGGGGAGGCCCGCTTGACTGTTGAAATCAGGCGATTACACTCATTGACCGAACCGTTGGCGGAGCTTGTCCAATGTCAGCGAGCACCCCGCTGCGAGCAGGCCAGCAACAACCAGCGAGATAGCGACTCGCCAAGCCGATTCCCAACGACCTATGCTGACTCAGGTACCAGCACGTTCCTTGCCCTCCGAAGATGAGCGCAACTGCGAACGCTATCCTGTCCCACCACGGTCTTCTTGTCCGCAGCACACGCCCTCCGAGCTTGAATTCATCAATTCTAGCGCCTAACTGTTGAAATCAGGCACCTATACTCAGAACCAGGTCGTGAGTGTGATTGCGATGTTACGTCAATCACAGCGCGACGGGTCACGGTGTCTTCATTTTTGACGGTAGTGTTGCCATGCTGAGGGTGCGAGAGCGCTGAGATCGGAGCACCCGTGAAAGATTGTCGTAAAGCAGCGTAGATCAATATCAAACGCCGTCCATCCGACACGTCTGACAGGATTCGATTACCTAATCCTGCCACCGTCTCCGTCGATGATATTCGCCGCCGCTCAGTCCGCCCAGGTCAATCACAACCGCGATAACCAGAATCAGCAAGTTAACGCCAGCTACAGGCTGTCGTGTATTCACCATCCACGCATACACCAACGTGGTGAGGGGTAAGAACAGGAATCCGAGCACCGGCAATATCAGGCCGTGGTACGCACGTTCCAGATAATTCGTGAACAGGAACAGCCACGCGAGTGTGATTCGCGGAAAGGCGAGAAAGACAATAACCAGCAGGCAGCCCACGAGATTCTCCTCGCGCATCCTACACTTTTCCCGCACGCGATACAACGAAGTCGCGTCAGGAGGGGGAAAGTGATGCGCAAGATTCCTTGACGCTGACCTCTATGCTGGGACATGGAAAGCCTGGTCAGTAACGCGACAGAATAAAAATACTATTTCCAGAAGATCCCGAAAGCGAATGCTGATCGCAAGGAACAAAAGAAGGAACACAAGAAGGAACAAAGAAGGGATCAACCCAAGATACGTCCTGTCGCAAAGCTCGCCGAGATGACCGGAGGTCACACAAACAGGCCTTCATCAGCCGAAATCACCAATCCGGCCCCTTTTGCCCTCTATCCCCGTAACTCCCAGCCCCCACACGAGATAGCCCGATTGTACGTACAATAACATCAGTACAAATATATATGCAAAGTGTTCCACGTGGAACACATCTCCGATTTTGCAGCCCCCCTCGGGCTGCCTACCCTGCCGAGCGCAGCTGGAACTTGCGGGTCGCCGTGCGGCCGTCGTAGCTCGCCTGCACCAGCACCGACGACTCGGCCAGCGACTTCTCATCGACCTGGACACTCATCTCCGCGCTGCCCTTGGCGTCGGTCAGCACCTGCGCATAATAGGGCGGCGAGTCGGGACGGGCCAAGCGTAGCGTCAGGCGAGCGCCGGCGACACTCGCGCCTCCATCAGTTACGCGGAGCTGCATCGTCAAAGATCCTTCCGCATGCACTGACCCGGAGTTCGTCCACTCCAGGTCGAGCTCCTTTACGCTTGCCAGCGTATCGGCCGTATCCCGCTTGTCGAAGATGGAGTCGACCTTGCCGTCGCGAATCGCGTCAAGCATCTCGCGGTGGAGCTCGCGCAGAATCTTTTCTTTCTCCTGGTCGTCACTATGCGAAGCAGCGCCCGCACTGCTCGCCGCAGTGCTCACTCCATAAGGAACCGCGCGCTTCCCGATGCAGCGGCCGCGCACGAAGACTTGCGTCTGCAGAAGGTGCTCGCCTTCGCGCGCTTCGCTCTGCACGTGATAGACCGTGTCTTCATGGCGAATGTCGGTGTTAAAGCCAAAGATCATACTGTTCAGCCCGCTTCAGGCTTTCCCCGGTCCCGTTCTGACAGCGCCGCCGGATAAAAACTACAGTTTAAACACTCGCTTGGCTTGACACTTCCGTCAGCCAAAACTAATCTGGAACGTCGTGCTTACGCTTGTCGCAGATTATATATAGCTCTTCCTATGCCGGACAATTACTTCGCTCGCTACCTGCCCCTTCTGCTGCACTTCGGCATCGTCACGGGACTGGCGTGCGTCATCGTGATCCTTTCCCAGCTGGTAGGCCAGCATAAGCCGGGCCTGGCAAAAATGTCTCCCTATGAGTGCGGCGTCGATCCCATCGGCGACGCTCAAGGAAGATTCTCCGTCAAATTCTATCTGGTGGCGATGCTCTTCATATTATTCGACGTGGAAGCAGTTTTCCTTTACCCGTGGGCAGTGGTGCTGCGCGAACTCAGAATGTTCGGCTTCTGGGAGATGATGGTGTACATCGGCATCGTGCTGGTCGGCCTCTTCTATGTGTGGAAAAAAGGCGTGCTCGACTGGGGACTGGCCGCCGCCCGGCGGAGAGACTTCTGATGCCGATTGCTCCCCCGATTACCGACATCGAGCAACTGAAGTCGCATCCGGCGCTGGCCTGTCTGGTGGCTTGGAATGCAGCCGCGGTGCAGGCGGCAAAGTTCGACCGCGATGAGCTGACTATCTGGATAGAGAAAGATGTGATTCGGGAAGCATGCGCCATTCTCCGCGATTTTCCGGATTGTCCGTTCAATTATCTCTGCGATGTGACCTGCGTCGACTGGTATCCCTCAGAACCGCGCTTTGAAGTTGTGTATCATCTGCTTTCCATTGCGCAAAAAGAGCGGGTGCGCTTAAAGGCGCGGCTGGATGGTTCGAGTCCGGCACTGGAATCCGTGACATCGGTTTGGCCCTCGGCCAACCACTATGAACGTGAGGTATTCGATCTGTTCGGAGTCCGCTTCACCGGCCATCCCCACCTGCGGCGCATCATGATGCCCGACGACTGGGAAGGCCACCCTCTCCGGAAAGACTATCCCGTGGAAGGTTACCGGTAAGAACTTAAGAGATACGACCAAGCCATGACGGAATTCCCCACCGCTGTCGCAGAACCCGGTCAGGACCAGACCCTCGTCCTTAATATGGGCCCGCAGCACCCCTCCACGCATGGGGTACTGCGGCTGATTCTCGAAATTGACGGCGAGACCGTGGTGCGGTTAAGGCCGGAGATCGGGTATCTGCACACCGGCATTGAAAAGACCTGCGAAGCCAAGTTCTACCAGCAGGTTGTGCCGCTCACCGACCGCATCGATTACCTCGCTCCCATGACCAATAATCTCTGCTACTGCCTGGCGGTCGAGAAGCTGCTGGGCCTGGAGATTCCGCCCAAGGCGCAGTGGATGCGAGTGATGATGAATGAATTGACGCGCATCAATTCGCATCTGGTGTGGCTGGGCACGCACGCCATGGACATTGGGGCGTTCACTGTTTTTCTGTATTGCTTCCGCGAGCGCGAAGACATTCTTCGTTTGTTCGAAATGATCAGCGGCCAGCGGATGATGACCTCGTACTTCCGTATTGGCGGTCTGGCGCTCGAACCGCCGCTGGGATTCTTTGACAAAGTCAAGAAGTTCGCCGACCGCTTTCCCGGCAACGTGGATGAATACGAAGGGCTGTTGACGGGAAATCCAATTTTTACCATGCGCACCAAAGGCGTTGCGTACCTGAGTCCGGAGGACGCGATCGCTCTCGGCGCTTGTGGTCCAACCCTGCGCGGAAGCGGAGTGGACATCGACCTCCGCCGCGACGCTCCGTATACGGGATACGAGAATTTCAAATTCAAAGTGCCGGTGCGGACCGAAGGCGACGTGTTCGCGCGCTATCTTTGCCGTGTGCAGGAACTGCGCGAATCGATTGGCATGGTGCAGCAGGCGCTGGCGGGAATGCCGGAAGGACCGGTCAAAGCCGACTCTCCCAAGGTGGTGCTGCCCGACCGCGAGAAGATGAAAACGCAGATGGAATCGCTCATCTATCATTTCAAGATCATCACCGAAGGATTCGCGGTTCCAGCGGGCGAGGTTTACCAGGCAATCGAATCTCCGCGTGGAGAGATGGGATACTACGTAGTCAGCGATGGCACGGCAAAGCCTTACCGGGTGCACATGCGCGGGCCATCATTTGCGAACCTGCAGGTGCTGTCGAAGATGTGCGAAGGGCAACTCATTGCCGATGTGATTGCAGCCATTGGAAGCATTGATGTGATTCTGGGAGATATTGACCGCTAGGCGGGCCATTTGCAATTGGTGATTTGTAATTTGTAATTTGAAACCCATGACTTCTTGTCGGGCCAGGTCAAGGGCCGAGTTTGCGGCGCGAATTGGCATCGTAGCGGAAGAGGCGGACGAGAGTGGGTTTTGGCTGGAGATGTTGGAGGAGGCAGAGATAGTCAGCATGGCGTTGCTGAAACCGCTATTGCAAGAGTCAAAAGAGTTGACAGCCATTTTTACCGCGACGCAACCGTCAGCCCGTAAGCGTAGTTGAGACGATAAAATTACAAATTACAAATTGCCGATTACAAATTCATGAAGTTTTCAGACGAATTCGAAACTCGGTTTGCAGAGATGCTGACGCATTATCCGACCCGGCGGTCGGTACTGGTGCCGACGCTTTTGTACGCACAGGATGAGGTAGGCAGCCTGAGCGACGAAGTGATTGCGGAGCTGGCGCGGCGCCTGGACCTGACCGAACTCGAAGTCCGCAACGTGATCAGCTACTACTCGATGCTGACCACCAAGCCGCGCGGGAAATATAACGTGCAGGTGTGCACCAACATTGCATGCATGCTCCGCGGCGGCGAAGAGCTTTTGGAACATTGCGAGAAGAAACTTGGAATCGGACACAAGGGCACGACCCCCGATGGCCTGTTTTCGCTGGAAGAAGTGGAATGCATTGGCGCCTGCAGCTGGGCTCCAGCTATCCAGGTCAATTACGACTTTCATGAGAACCTGACCAACGCAAAGATGGACCAGGTTCTGGACGAGTACAGGAAGAAGGGCACGCAGTAATTTGTAATTTCAAATTTGTGATTTGTAATTGAAAGACCCAAAGACCAGAGTCGGTTGAGATTTTCAATTACCGATTACAAATCGCAAATTACAAATGGCGGTGAATTTGTAATTTGCAATTTAAGGGCGAACGCTGCCAACTATGGTTTTCAATTACAAATTACAAATCACAAATTAGAAATGGCGACTTTAGTTTCCCATCTCGACGAAGTAAGAGTCATCTCGAAGCGCTTTGGACAAGGCGCGACCGATATCGACCGCTATCTCCAACTGGACGGCTACAAAGCGGTGCAGAAGGCGCTCGCCATGAAGCCGGACGACATTATTAATGAGGTCAAGAACTCCGGGCTGCGCGGACGAGGTGGGGCGGGCTTCAGCACGGGAATGAAGTGGTCGTTCGTCCCGAAACAATCGGCGAAGCCAAAGTATGTGCTGTGCAACGGGGATGAGAGCGAGCCAGGAACCTGCAAAGACCGGCTGATTTTCGAGCACGACCCGCATTCCGTGATTGAGGGAGTAATGATCGCGGCGCTGGCGGTGGGCTCGCATACGGGATACATCTACATCCGCGGCGAATATCGCTACCTGCTGGTGATCATGCAGAAGGCGATCAAAGACGCGTATGCCAAGGGCTTTCTCGGCAAGAACATTTTTGGCAGCGGCTACGACCTCGACATCTATTGGCACGGTGGAGCGGGCGCATACGAAGTGGGCGAGGAATCGGCGCTGATGGAGTCGCTCGAAGGCAAGCGCGGGATTCCGCGCATTCGGCCGCCGTTTCCGGCTGTAGTCGGACTCTGGGGCGGACCGACGGTCATTAATAATGCGGAGACACTGGCGGCGGTGCCAGCGATTATTTTGAGCGGCGCGGATTGGTTTGCGAAGCTGGGGACTCCGAAAAACGGCGGCACGCGGCTGTTCTGCCTGGCAGGACATGTGAACAAGCCCGGAGTTTATGAGCTGCCCATGGGCTACAACCTGAAAAAAATGATTTACGACGTTGGCGGCGGAATTCCAAATGGTCGCAGTTTGAAGGCAGTGGTGCCCGGCGGATCATCGACTCCGGTGTTGGTGCCGGAAGAGATTGACGTGGCCATGGATTTTGATGCGGTAGCGAAAACCGGGTCGATGCTGGGATCAGGCGGCGTCGTCGTGCTCGACGATACGACCTGCATCGTGAATTTCGCGTTGCGCACCATGAAGTTCTACAAGCACGAGAGCTGCGGCTGGTGTATTCCCTGTCGCGAGGGAACGGATTGGCTGGAAAAGACGCTGACTCGATTTCACGCGGGCGGCGGGGTAATGAAAGACATCGACAACATGTATTACCTCTCCGAGAACATGCTGGGGAAAACGTTTTGTCCGCTGGGAGATGCAGCCGCGATGCCGACGATGGCGTTCGTGAAAAAATTCAGACAAGAGTTTGAAGACCATTTGGATGGGAAGCCGTGTCCGTTTGAGAAGAGCGCGGAGATGGCACTGGCTTAGAGAGGGATTTGTAATTTGCGATTTGTAATTCGTAATTGCATTGATTTTCAATCGCAAATTGCAAATCACCAATTACCAATAAAAACATGGCTGACGTAAATCTCACTGTCGACGGCAAGAAGGTCACCGCTCCCGCGGGAACACTCCTGATCGAGGCCTGCAAGAACGTGGGCATTGAGGTGCCTTCTTTTTGTTACTATCCGGGGCTCTCACTGCAGGGCGCGTGCCGCATGTGCGTGGTCAAAATCGAAAAGATGCCCAAGCTGCAGACGGCCTGCACGACGACGGTCACTGAAGGCATGGTGGTTGCGACCGACAGCGATGAAGTGCGGCAGGCACGCAAGGCGATGGTCGAGTTGCTGCTGGGAAATCATCCGCTGGATTGCCCGGTGTGCGATGCGGGCGGCGAGTGCGAATTGCAGGACATGACGTATTCGTATGGCGCATCGGAATCGAAGTTCATCGAGGCGAAGAACCATAAAGAGGAGCAGCAGTGGTCTCCGGTGGTGTATTTCGACCGGCCGCGCTGCATTCTGTGCTACCGCTGCGTGCGGGTGTGCGGCGAGGGGATGGATGTTTGGGCGCTGGGGATTCAAAACCGCGCCGTCGGCTCGGTGATCGCGCCGAACCAGGAAGACCATCTCGACTGCGAAGAATGCGGCATGTGCATTGATATTTGTCCGGTGGGCGCGCTGACTTCGGGCGCGTATCGCTACAAGACGCGGCCATGGGAGATGAACCACGTGGCCACCATCTGCACGCATTGCGGGGATGGCTGCAAGACGACGCTCGGCGTGCGGCAGTGCGATACGGGGGCAGAGATTGTCCGCGGAGACAATCGGGACAAGAGCGGGATCAATGGCGATTTTCTGTGCGTCAAGGGACGTTATGCATTTGATTTTGCGCATAGTCCGGAACGGCTGACGCAACCGCTGATTCGCAAGAATGGAAAGCTGACTCCGGCGACATGGGAAGAAGCGTTCGAGCTGATCGGCAGGCGGTTTCTCTCTGTACGCGAACAGAGTGGTGGAAGCGCCATCGGTGTGATTGGATCGAATCGCACGACGAATGAAGAGAATTATCTTCTTTCAAAGTTTGCCCGGGTGGTGCTCAAGACGAACAATGTCGATCATCATCGGACGGCGGATTATCCGGCGCTGGCGGCAGCGCTGCACGGCAAGCCGGGGAAAACGGCTTCGATGCGCGACGTGCTGAGCGCGCCGGCGATTCTGCTGATCGGGAACGATCCCACCAACCAGCATCCGCTGCTGGCGTGGCAGATCCGCACGAACGTGCGGTTGCGGCGCGCGAAGCTGTACGTCGTCAACTCGGCGCCAATCAAGTTGGCACGGCAGGCGGCAGGCGTTGGATTGGTGCCTCCGGATGCGGAGGCGAAGGCGGTCAGATTTTTGGCGGGGGACGATTCCCTGCTGAGCGATCTAGCCGGGGTTGAGACGACGCGCGAGGCTTGGACTGCGCTGCGTGAAAAGATCCGCGGTGAACAGAACATGGTCATCGTTTTTGGTTCGGAATTGCGCGGACGGGATATCGAGAAGCTGGTTGGGTTTGCGGAATCTCTGGCAGGCGCGAAGCTGATTTGCCTGGGCGATTATTCGAATTCGCGCGGCGCGAGCGAAATGGGGCTTTATCCCGATTTGCTGCCTGGATATGAGGCTGTGGCCGGCGCGAAAAAGTTCGAACGGGAGTGGGGTGCGCAGCCCGGCGACAAGGGTCTGACCCTGCCGCAGATGATGGAAGCTGCGAAGAACGGCAAATTGAAGGCTCTTTATGTGGTCGGATCGAATCCCGTCGGGCGATTGGGGATCGATCCGCTTGCGCTCTCGAAAACTTTCGTGGTCGTGCAGGAAATGTTCCTGACTGAAACCGCGAACATTGCCGACGTGGTCTTGCCGGCGGCGAACGCCTACGAGAAAACGGGGAGCTATACCAACACCTGCGGCGATCTGCAGATGCTGAAGAAGGCCGGCGAGGTCACCGATACGAAGCCTGACTTTGAGATGATCGTGCGCATCGCGGCCGCGATGGGATTTGACGTTCACGGATTGGTGCCGTTCGGCGGCGGCACGCGTTCTGACATGGGGCAATCGCGCGGCGCGCAATCGGGCGAAGCCGACCGCCACGCCGTATGGCTCGAAATGCAAAATCTGGAGCCGAAGATGACTCCATTCGATCCGCTGGCGATTTTCGATGAAATCCAGCGTGTGGTTACCGGATATGATGTTTCGCGCGTGAATCTGCTGGCAGGCAACGACCAACATATGGAGATCGCCGACAGCGGCGGCGGCGCGATCCAGGACTCCGAGTTGATCATTCCGGCCCATGACGATTTGTTCAGCTCGGGCACGCTGGGCAGGTATTCCAAGACTTTGAATTCGGTGTACGAGAATAAATCCGCAGAGTCGGAGGTTGCCGCGGATTAAGCAGGCAGAGACTTTTCATGCGGCGCTAGAGCGCTGCTCCACCCAACTGGGATTGCAACAGAGATTGCAAGACACGTTGAACCGAAAGATATTTCATTGGGCATCATAACCTTCATCATCATCTCGTTGATCAAGATTGCCGCCGTGATTTTCGTCATGATGACGGCTGCGGCGTATAGCGTCTGGCTTGAGCGCAAGGTATCGGCGCACATCCAGAACCGCTGGGGACCCACAAAGGTGGGGCCGTTCGGTCTGCTGCAGCCGCTGGCCGACGGCGTCAAGTTTATTTTCAAAGAAGATTTGACCGAGTCGAACGTGTACAAGCCGTTGTACATCGCGGCGCCGATCATCGCCATGGCGTTCGCCCTCACGTCGATTGCGGTAGTCCCATTTGGCAATTTTGTTAATGCCGGCCACTGGGGAACGTATTTACAGATCACCGACGTGAACATCGGATTGCTGGTAATCCTCGGCAGCACGGCCATGGGCGTGTATGGAGTGGCGCTGGCGGGATGGTCGTCGAACAGCAAATACTCACTGCTGGGTGGCCTGCGGGCGAGCGCGCAGATGATCAGTTACGAGGTTTCGCTGGGCCTGGCGCTGGTAGGAGTAGTAATCATGGCGGGCAGCCTCAGCCTCCGCGAGATTGTCGATGCGCAGGGCGGCCACTATTTCGGCTACATTCCGCGCTGGAATATATTCAGCGGTCAGGTGTTTGCATTTTTCATTTATCTGATTTCGGCCTACGCTGAAACCAATCGCGCTCCGTTCGATTTGCCCGAGGCCGAATCGGAACTGGTGGCTGGATATCACACCGAATACAGCTCCATGAAGTTCGCCATGTTTTTCGTGGCCGAGTATTGCAGCATGGTAACCGTTTCCTGCCTGGCCACGTTGATGTTTCTTGGCGGATGGCATGGGCCGGTATTTGGTCCTTATATTCTGCAGGCGGCGCTGCCGGTGATCTGGTTCTGCGTCAAGGTTTTCTGTTTCATGTTCCTGTATGTCTGGGTGCGCTGGACCGTACCACGATTCCGTTATGACCAACTCATGGCGTTTGGGTGGAAGGTTCTGCTGCCGCTCGCGCTGGCGAACATCGTAATTACGGCACTGATTGTGGCATGGAGAGGTTAAACGCAGTTCTCAGTTCTCGGTTCTCAGTTCCCAGTTTGTCGTCTGGGTTTTTACTGAGAACTGAGAACTGAGAACTGAGAACTCGCAAAATGTTTCACTTAATTCTATTTCTATTTTTCGGCGCGATCTGCGTGGCGGGAGCCGTAAACCTGCTGGTGCAGAGTCATCCGATCAACAGCGCGCTGTCGCTGATTGCGGTGATGGCGTCGCTGGCGGTTGAGTATCTTTTGTTGGGTGCGGAATTTCTGATGGCGACGCAAGTGATCGTCTATGCAGGCGCGATCATGGTGCTGTTTGTGATCACCATCATGCTGCTCAATGCAGGTAAAGAGGAGCGCACCGGGGGCAGCCGGGTGGCGCTTCTGTTTGGCGTTCCGGGAGTGCTGGCTGCCGCGCTGCTCATCGGCTGGACCATCGTGCTTCACTCCAACACCGCGTCAGTGCCGATCGGCGCATTAAAGGGCGATCCGCACGGTATCGCGCAGCTTCTGTTTCACGATTTCCTGCTCCCGTTCGAAGTCACATCGGTGCTGATCCTCATCGCGATCATGGGAGCGGTTGTACTGGCCAGCCGTCCCGAGGCCGTGGTGCGCGGCGCGAGAAAGGATGCGGAATAACCATGGTCCCTCTTTCTTATTATCTGGTGCTGAGCGGAATTCTGTTCGCGTGTGGCGTGCTCGGGTTTTTGATCAAGCGCAACATCATCACGATTTTCATGTCGATCGAGTTGATGCTCAACGGCGTGAATCTTTCGTTCGTGGCCTTCGCGGCGCAGTGGCACGCACTGAGCGGACAGGTGTTTGTATTTTTTGTGATGGTGGTAGCGGCGGCCGAGGCCACGGTTGGCCTCGCGATTATTATTGCCGTCTATCGCACGCGTGAAACTCTGAATGTTGACCGGGTGAACCTGCTCAAGCTATGACGCCGCAGAATCTCAGTTCGTTGCTGTACACGATTCCGCTTCTTCCACTCGCCGGCGCGGCGATCAACGGCTTTTTCGGCCGGAGGGCGTCGAAGAAAGCGATCTCCACGATCGCGCTCGTTTTCTGCGGAGCGGCGTTCGCGATGGCGTTGTTCATTGCAGCGAATTTCTCTTCGGCCTCCGCACCTTATTCCTACGAGTTAGCGCATTGGCTCCGCTCAGGAGCATTCAGCGTCGATTTCAGTTTCTACCTTGACCAACTTTCGCTCGTCATGTTGCTGGTGGTCACCGGCGTCGGCTTTCTCATCCACATTTACTCGGTCGGGTACATGTGGGACGACGATGGCTACTACCGCTTCATGGCCTACCTGAACCTGTTCATGTTCTTCATGCTGACGCTGGTACTGGCTGCGAACTATCTGGTCATGTTTATTGGCTGGGAGGGCGTGGGCTTAGCGTCGTATCTGCTGATCGGCTTCTGGTTCACGAAAGACTCGGCGGCAGCGGCGGGCAAAAAAGCATTCATCGTCAACCGCATCGGCGATTTCGGCTTTCTGATCGCGTTGTTTTTGATGATCCAGCATTTCGGATCACTCGACTTTGCCCGCGTGTTCGCCGCAGTGCAGCCGATGCCATGGGAAGCACACGCTGGACTGCTGACGGCAATCGGTCTGCTGCTGATGGTCGGCGCGGCGGGTAAATCAGCGCAGATTCCTCTCTATGTCTGGCTGCCGGACGCGATGGAAGGCCCGACGCCGGTTTCGGCGCTGATCCATGCAGCGACCATGGTGACGGCGGGCGTTTATATGGTGGCGAGGTCATCGGGAATTTTCGATCGCGCCCCGATCGCGATGCTGGTAGTTGCGATCATTGGCACGCTCACGGCACTATTTGCGGCGACGATTGGCATTGCGCAGACCGATATCAAGAAAGTTCTGGCGTACTCGACCGTATCGCAACTGGGATACATGTTCATGGCATGCGGCGTGGGCGCGTTCTCGGCGGGCATCTTCCACCTGATGACGCACGCGTTTTTTAAAGGGCTGCTGTTTCTTGCCGCAGGCTCGGTGATCCACGGCGTTGGCGGCGAGCAGGACATGCGCAAGATGGGCGGCCTGCGGTTGTATATGCCGTGGACTTTCCTGACCATGAGTGTGGCGACGTTTGCGATTGCCGGATTTCCGCCGCTCGCCGGATTTTTCTCGAAAGACGAGATCCTGTGGAAAGCTTACTCGAGTCCGAGCGGCAGTTGGGTGTTCTGGCTGATCGGAGTGATCACGGCGTTTATCACTTCGTTCTATATGTTCCGGCTGTGGTTTATGACGTTTTTTGGGGATTATCGCGGCGCGGAAGCGCATGAGACGCATGACGCGAAGCTTATCGCGACTCCGGTATCGCACGGGCATGAAGGTGGTCATGGCTTGCCGCACGAGAGTCCGTGGGTGATGCTGGGGCCGCTGTTTGTGCTGGCGTTGCTGTCGGTGGTTGGGGGATGGATCGGGATCGGCGGACGGTTTGAACATTTTCTGGCTCCGGTGTTTGACAACGTGGGACTGATGCAACCGCCGGCGGAGGCGGCAGAGTCGTCCAAAGGGACAGAAATTCTGCTGATGCTGATTTCGGTTGCTGCGGCCGTTCTCGGCTTCTTGCTGGCGTGGGGGTTGTATTTCAAGCGTCCGCGGTTGCCGGCGAAAATTGCCGACGGACTGGGCGGATTGTATCGGCTGGTTGCGGGCAAGTATTACGTTGACGAGATTTATTCCGCGCTTTTCATCGAGCCGGTGATCGAGGGATCGACCACGATTCTGTGGCATGGCGTCGATCAGGGTGTGATCGATGCGGCAGTGAACGAGTCGGCACACGCGGCACGCGAGGTATCGGATGCTACGCGACACATGCAGTCGGGAAATCTGCGCTCGTATGCGGGCTGGGTGGCCGCGGGCGGCGCGGTGGTGATCGCTTACATGGTGTGGATGGGAATTCGATGAATATCAACCCCATCAATATGGATAGTCTGAGTCCCCTTATTCTTACGCTGGTGACGTTCATTCCGGCGGCGGGCGGATTGCTGATTCTGCTGATTCCGCGGCGCGACCGCGACATCAGGCTTTTTGCGCTCGTCGTCTCGATCCTGGCATTTGTGGCTTCGCTGCATTTGCCGGTGCATCTGCATCGCGATCCCAGCCAGTTCAAGTTTGAAATTGATAAGGTCTGGATCGTCAATCCCAACATTCATTACCACATGGGAATTGATGGCATTTCCGTGTGGCTGGTCGTGCTCACGACGTTTTTGACGCCACTTTGTGTGCTGATTTCGTGGACCTCAGTGCAGACGCGAGTGAAGGAATTCTTCATTCTGCTGCTGATTCTGGAGACGTCGCTGATTGGCGTTTTCACCTCACTCGACTTGTTCCTGTTTTATTTTTTCTGGGAAGCGACGCTGGTTCCGATGGCGCTGCTGATCGGAATGTACGGGCACGGACGCAAGGTCTACGCCGCGGTGAAGTATTTCCTGTTCACTTTTATCGGGTCAATGTTCATGCTGGCGGCGATCCTGTGGCTGTACGCGAAGACGGGTAGCTTCGATTTTGCGATTATCCAGAACACAATTCGCAGCGGCGGCGTGCCGGGATTTGAGAATGCTTCGCTGTGGTTGTTCCTGGGATTCTTCATTGCCTTTGCTGTGAAAGTTCCAATCTTCCCGCTGCACACCTGGTTGCCGGATGCGCACGTGGAAGCGCCTACAGCTGGATCGGTGCTGCTGGCGGGCGTTTTACTGAAAATGGGAACCTACGGGCTGCTGCGTTTCAATGTGGGGCTCTTTCCCGAGCAAGCGCACCGCAATGCTCCGTGGATCATGACGCTGGCGCTGATCGGGATTATTTACGGCGCGCTGGTTTCCTTGGTCCAGCCGAATCTGAAAAAACTGATTGCGTACTCCTCGGTCAGCCACCTTGGGTTCGTGGTGCTGGGAATCTTCAGCTTCACTGCGGCTGGGCTGAACGGAGCGGTGTTCGTGATGCTGGCGCATGGAGTCGCCACGGGCGGACTCTTCATGCTTGCCGGAATCCTCTACGAACGGCGCCATACCTACGAGATCTCGGAGTTTGGCGGGCTGGCTACGCCCATGCCCAAGTACGCCACTTACTTCCTCTTCACTGTGCTGGCTTCGGTGGGATTGCCGCTGCTCAATGGGTTCATCGGCGAATTTCTCGTGTTAAGCGGAGCGTTCCAGGCGCGGCCCATTTATGGGATTCTAGCGGCGACCGGCGTGATCTGGAGCGCATGCTACCTGCTCTGGATGTATCAGCGCGTCTTTTTCGGCAAGGTCACGCACGAAGTCAATAACACGCTGCCTGATCTCAATCAGCGCGAGAAGGCCGCGCTGATCCCGATCGCCGTCGCCGCTCTGGTGATGGGCGTTGCGCCGCTGGTTTGGCTCAGTGCAATCGATCCAGCGGTGCAGGCCGTGCTGACGCCGGTGACCCAGTTGCTCAGCAAAGCGGTGGGCCAATGATTCCGGCACACATCGCGCTTTCATTCGGGCATTTTGCAATCAGCCACTCTCTGCCGGCGCTATTGGCCCAGGCTCAGTCTCAAGGTTTCCAGACTCCGCCGCTGGCGGATTACATCCGCATTCTGCCGGAGATTGTATTGTCGATTTTCGGAATGCTGATTATGGTGATCGACCCTCTGCTCGATCAGGAGACAAGCCATCGATCGCTGGGAACGATTGCGCTGATCGGCACGCTGGGAGCGCTCGGAGCGACGCTGGTTACGGCACGGCCGGAGTATGCCGGGACCGGGTTCTCGAACATGATTCGAGTCGAGCCGTTCAGCATTTTCTTTCACTTCCTGGTGATTGCGATCGCGGCAGTCTCGATTCTCAGTTCTTTCGAATACCTCAGAGTGCAGCGCATCCGGGCCGGAGAATACTACGGGCTCGTTTTGTTCGGCACAGTGGGCATGTGCCTGATGTCTTCGGCAATCGAACTGGTGCTGATTTTCATCGCGCTTGAAATTTCGTCGATCTCAACTTACATTCTCGCCGGCTTCCGGCGGAACAACGCATCGAGCAGCGAGGCGTCGCTCAAGTACTTTCTGCTGGGATCGTTCGCCACGGCATTCTTCCTTTACGGCGTCGCCCTGATGTTTGGCGCTACCGGATCGACGAACGTGGATGTCATCAACCAGGCGCTCCATTCCGGCAATCTGCAGATGCCGATGCTGGCGTACGTTGCTACCGCGCTGATTTTCGTGGGTCTGGGATTCAAGGTTGCATCGGTTCCCTTTCATGTGTGGACGCCCGATGTTTACGAAGGCGCTCCATCGCCGGTGGTAGGGCTGATGTCGACTGGGCCGAAGGCGGCGGCGTTTGCGGTCTTGCTGCGCATTTTATTCGAGGCTAACGCGCCCGGACGCTTCTGGCTGATCTGGGTCTCGGCCGTGTTGACCATGACGCTGGGAAATATCTGCGCGCTGGTGCAGAACAACGTCAAAAGATTGCTGGCATATTCGTCGATCGCCCACGCCGGATATGTGCTGGTGGCGTTTGCCGCGCAACCAGAACTGGGCATAGCGTCAGCCATGTTCTACAGCGCCGCCTACGCGGCCATGAATGTGGGGGCGTTCGCCATTGTGAGCCATCTGGCAGGCGGAGACGAAAAATACGTCTCGCTCGAAGATTATGCCGGTCTCGGCAAGAAATCTCCGGCGCTGGCTGCGACCTTCACGTTTTTTCTGATGTCGTTGATTGGCATTCCCATCACCGGCGGATTCTTCGCGAAGTTCTACGTTTTGAGCTCGGCGCTAAAGGCGAACCTGGTTGCACTGGCCATCATTCTTGTCCTCAATAGCGCCATTGGAGCGTACTATTACCTTCGCGTCATCGTCGTGATGTACATGCGCGAAGCACAGGGCAAGGTTCCGGTTGCTCCCGTGACCTTGTCGTCGAGACTCGCCATCGCACTCTGCGTGCTGGCCACCCTTTTTCTTGGCGTCTGGCCGGGACAGGTACTGAACTACGCCACCAGTTCAGCCAGCGAGCTGGTTACCGATACTGCGGAACCGGGGACAACAGTCGCAGTTCCATTCGCAGCCGGACGTTAGCCCTTTCCCTGCCCGCGCCGCCGAGGTCCGATTTGAGCAGTCAGGATTCGAGCGGCCAATTTTGCAAATTCCTGTAACTCGGCTTGTGGCGCAGCTTTTGCCTTGAGCCCTGGGCCAGAGCGGTGGAAAACCGGCTGCGGATACGATTGACAATCGCCCTCCGAGTCGGCATTATTACGTCACACAAGTTTGTTGGGAAACCAATTTCTATTCCCAGAGCCGGAGGATGTATGGTTCAGTTTTTCCGTAATCTTTTGTTGGACGAACAGGGGCAGGACATTGCTGAATATGCTGTCATGCTTGCTGTCATCCTGGTATTGGTAATCGGCACGGTACGTCTTATCGGAAGCAACGCCAACAACGCATTTTCCAGTGTTGCCAGTTCTCTGGGTTCGCAGTAATCGATGTTCCCGAAACTCGAGTGTTAATCTCGAGAGTTAATTAAGAAGTTCGATTTGGCAAGCAAAAGGTGCAGCATATCTTATGGCACGATTTAGCAACTTCCGCCCGTTTGGCCGCTATTGGTTTGGTTTTGCGGCGGAGGTGCAGAATCGGGGCTATTCAGTAAGGCAATAAAACCAGCTCAAAGATTCCGCCCAAGGCCGCGATTCTATCGCGGCTTTTTTCTTTTGTTGGGCAAAACCGAAAGGGTCTTCCCATGATTGTGAATATGTCCGACGGCGCCACCGAACAACAGATCGACCACATCATTCAGCGCATCCGCGAAGCCGGATTTCAGCCGCATGTGACGCGCGG
>Ga0210385_10000359_pt1 | contig 35666 bp, 33 predicted proteins | sample IncBWH26OmetaG_FD_160107 | JGI IMG/M metagenome (GOLD analysis project Ga0210385, IMG submission 160107) | Forest soil microbial communities from Barre Woods Harvard Forest LTER site, Petersham, Massachusetts, United States - Inc-BW-H-26-O ...
CGTCAGAAAATGCGGCACACCCACCGCGGTCAGCACGAAGGCGCGCTCTTCGCACTCCCTGCGGGTCGGCGAGGCAAAAACCTCTATGGCGTCGGCAAGCATGAAATTCGCTCTATTGTGGCGCATCACCCCGATTCAATGCTTCAATCCGCCTCGCATGGAGGATTTTCGCTGGTTGCATTGGGCGCAGCAGTTGCAGGCCGTCGCACAGACGGGTGACGCTTATGCGAAAAACGAATTTGACCGGCAACGCTATGATCTGGTGCGGGATATCGCCGCCGCGATGATGGCGGCCGGCACCGGCGCCGAGCCCCAGGCCATCATTGAACTGTTCGCGCCCGGGGGTGGCTACGCGACGCCGCGCATCGACGTGCGCGCCGCGGTGTTTCGCGATGATCGCATCCTCATGGTGCAGGAACGTTCGGACGGCCTATGGACCTTGCCCGGTGGCTATGCCGATGTGGGCGACTGCCCCAGTGTCGCGATCGAACGCGAGGTGCACGAGGAGTCCGGATTCACGGTTCGGGCGAGCAGAATGGTGGCGCTGTTCGACCGCAACCGTCATCCTCATCCGCCGTTTGGATATCACATATGGAAGGTATTCTTTCTGTGTGAACTACTGGGCGGTGAACCGCGTGCGAGCGTCGAGACCAGCGACGTAGGATTTTTTTCCGAAAGTGAACTGCCGCCTTTGTCCAAAGGTCGCATCAGTGTCAGGCAGGTGCAACATATGTTCGAACATCATCGTAATCCGCAGCTGCCCGCTTCTTTCGATTGAAACCTGTAAAATGCCCGGCTTCCAACCTCTCGTCAAAATTCGGAGTTTCGCCAGTGGCTGCCAAAACTAAGGCGCGCAAATCCAGGGTCGTTGCAAAAAAGAAGAGTGGCGGCGATCCATGGTCCGATGTCGGTGACCGCGGCAGCCATCTGCATATCGGGCACTTCCTGACCTTTCAGTTGATCCGTCTGGCGAATGCGGCGAAGTCGAACGTGACGCGCCGTTACCTCGCCGACTTCGGGCTGAGTGTGCCGGAGTGGCGGCTGTTGGCCATGACCATTCGCTTTCAACCGGTGCGCTTCTCGGAACTGGTGGCCAACAGCAGCATGGACAAGGGTCAGGCCAGCCGCACGCTGCATGGCATGATCAAGCGTGGCTACATCGCCACGAAGTCGCAGGCCCCGGGCGCCCGCAAGGCCGGTGACACCGCGGCAGTGCCCGTGATACTCACGGTGACCGCCAAGGGTCGCGCGCTCTACAAGACGGTGTTGCCGGTCGCCCAGCGCAATCAGGCCAAGCTGCTCCAGAAGCTGACGCGCGATGAGCGCCGGACGCTCTACAGCGTGCTCAGCAAGCTGTTCAGCGCCATCGGCACCCAGAGCATGGACGAGGATGAGTAGGTCAGCGCTTGGCCAGGCGCAGATAGCACCAGGCATAGCCGATCACGATCATCACGCAGATCGCATAGGCGCAGACCAGACCTGAACCGGCGGCCATGAGCACGAAGACGTCCAGGCGCCGGGCCACATCGGTGGCCATGGCATCATTGGCGCAGATGGACAGGCAGGCGATGCCGCAGACCAGCAGCCAGCGGCGCAGGTAGCGGGGCAGGACCTCGCTCATGCGGCGGTTATGGTCGCTCGCGGCCGCCCGGGCGAACAGGTCCCCCTGATTCACGTCCTGGAACAGCCAGAAGGGCCACAGGCTATGGCCCAGGGCGACCGCCCAGGACCAGGGTAGCTTGGTCTTTGCGTGACTCATTGCGGTCTCCGCGGGATCGATGAGGTGCAGGAAAGATCGCACCCTTTCATCGACTTACGTAGCGCCATGATATTCATGCCATGTAGGAATTTATGAGACACGCATCAGAAACCTCGGACCTGTGACTGTGACGGCACTCCCGTGTAGCATCGGGGGTAAGAGCGGTTGAACCGCCGGAATGGAAAGGAGTCGCGAGTGAACGCCCTCGAGGAAAGCCTGTCGTCATCAGCAGATCGAACGGGGACTGCTTCAGGTTCGGCGCCAGGGGTGCCGGCTGCCAGGACCGATGCGCCCAAGCTTGGGCTAGCCAGCTCGGCCGCGGCGCGCGGCGTCGGCAAGCTATTGAAAATGTTCGGTTCTCCGCCCTTCGAGTTCGTGCTATGGAACGGCGAGCGCATCGTGCCGGAGGGGGTCAAACCGATCGCGCGCGTGACTCTGCGCGAGCCGGGCGTGCTGCTGGGCCTGCTGCGCAATCCGGGCGTGCGCTTCGGCGACGGCTACAGCGACGGCCGGATCGAGATCGAGGGTGACCTCGTGCGCTTCATGGAAGAGGTGTACCGCGGGTCGACGCGGGCCGAGAAGCAGAAAACCCTGCTCGGCTTCATGGGCAAGCTGTGGAACCGCCCCCGGGTCAACACCCTGGCGGGATCCAAGGACAACATCCACCACCACTACGACATCGGCAACGATTTCTATGCGCTGTGGCTGGGTCGGACGATGGCCTATACCTGCGCCTACTACCCCACCGCGGCGGCCACCCTGGATGAGGCCCAGGATGCCAAGATGCACCATGTCTGCCGCAAGCTGCGGCTGCGTGCGGGTGAGCGGGTGGTCGAGGCCGGCTTCGGCTGGGGACGCCTCGCGGTGCACATGGCCCGCCACTACGGGGTCAAAGTCCGCGCCTTCAACATTTCCAAGGAGCAGGTGGCCTTCGCCCGCGCCTATGCCAAGTCGGAGGGGCTCGATTCGCAGATCGAGTACGTCGAGGATGACTACCGGAACATTTCCGGTTCCTACGACGCCTTCGTGTCCGTCGGCATGCTCGAGCATGTCGGCGTGGAGAACTACCGGCAGCTCGGCAAGGTCGCGCATGAGGTGCTGGGCGGCAACGGTCGCGGCCTGATCCACACCATCGGCCGCAACTACCCGGCGCAGCTGCATCCGTGGATCGAGCAGCGCATCTTCCCGGGCGCCTGTCCGCCGGCGTTGAGTGAGATGACGCAGATATTCGAACCCTGGAACCTGTCGGTGCTGGATGTCGAGAATCTGCGGCTGCACTACGCGCACACGCTGATGGACTGGCTGACGCTGTTCGAAACCAACGTCGAGCGCGTGCGCAGCATGTTCGATGAGAAGTTCGTGCGCATGTGGCGGCTGTATCTGGCCGGCTCCGCGGCGGCCTTCACGACCGGCACGCTGCAGCTGTTTCAGGTGCTGTTCGCGACCGCCGAGAACAACAACGTGCCCATGACCCGCGATCATCTTTCCCAACCGATGGCCTGAGCGCACGCGTGATTCACAGCGACGTACTGATCATTGGTGGCGGGCCGGCGGGATCGTCGGCGGCGCGCAAGCTGCGCCAGGGTGGCGCGCAGGTGCTCATCCTCGACAAGGAGCTCTTTCCGCGCCTGAAACTGTGTGCCGGCTGGATCACCCCGGATGTGGTGAAAGATCTGGACATGGATGTCGCCGCCTATCCCTACCGCTTTCTGACCTTCGGTCGGATGCACGCCTACCTGCGCGGACTGCACCTGCCGCTGCCCTGTGTGCAGCATTCCATCCGCCGCTTCGAGTTCGACGCCTGGCTGCTGGAGCGCTCGGGGGTGCGCAGCGTGCAGCACACCGTGCGGCATATCGAAGCCGACCCCACCGGCGGCTATGTCGTCGATGGCGAGTATCACTGCAAGTACCTGATCGGCGCGGGCGGTACGCGTTGCCCGGTGTATCGGACGTTCTTCCGTGACGCCAATCCGCGTGCCACCGAACTGCAGACCGTGACGCTGGAGCACGAATTCGCCTATGACTGGCGCGATCCGGATTGTCACCTGTGGTTCTTCGATAAGGGGATGCCGGGTTACTCCTGGTATGTCCCGAAGGCGAACGGCTATCTGAATGTCGGCATCGGCGGCATGGCCGAACGCATCAAGCGCAGTGGCGTCGATATCCGCCAGCACTGGAACCATCTGATCTCGAAACTGGACCGCAAACTCGCCACGGGCGCGAGCTATGATCCGGTGGGATACAGCTACTTCCTGCGAGGCAATGTGCAGGTCGTGCGCAGCGGTGATGCGTTCATCACCGGTGACGCCGCCGGGCTCGCCACCCGCGACATGTGTGAGGGCATCGGCCCGGCGATCCGCAGCGGTCATCGCGCCGCGGAAGCGATTCTCAAAGGCGCGCACTACCGGCTGGATGATGTGACGGGCGCCAGCCTCGGCGGCGGCATTGCCAGTCGTCTGCTGGACTGGGCCTTCACCCGCGGTGTGGGCAAGGCGGTCGCGGCCTGATGGCGCTGCCCTCCGACAAGCCGATCATCTGGGCCGCCGCGGCGGTCGTGGTGGCCGGCGCGATCGCGATCTTTCTGTACGCCCATCGCGCAAAACTGGAAGGCGCCCCTGCGCCCTCGGCACCACAGGAGCAGATCGCGCGCGAGGTGCCCGCGCCGCCGGTGGCCAGTGCGCCGGTCATCGAACACCCGGCCCCCGACAGTGCCGCCCAGGGGGCGATGCCGTCCCTTGATCAAAGCGACCAGCCCTTCCACGATGCCCTGACAGCTGTGCCGGGCGCTCAGGCGGTGGAGAAACTGCTGGTGCCGGAAAACATCATCCGCAACATCGTCGTCACGGTGGACAACCTCTCGAAGAAGAAGGTTGCGCTCGACAAGCGGCCCATCAAGGCCACCAGCGGTCAGTTCATGACCCGCAGTAACGGCGATCAGTTGACCATCAGCCCGGACAACTACGCGCGCTACCGGCCCTTCATCGATGTGGTCAAGACGGTGGATACCGAAAAAGCGGTCGCCCTGTACTACCACTTCTATCCGTTGTTCCAGAGCGCCTTCGATGATCTGGGCTACCAGAATGCCTACTTCAACGACCACCTGATCGCACTCATCGATCACCTGCTGGCCACCCCGGATGTCACCGGACCGATTGCCCTCACCCAGCCCAATGTCATGTATCTGTACGCCGATCCGGCACTCGAAGCATTGTCACCGGGCCAGAAGACCCTGATCCGCATGGGGCCCACCAACGAGGCGCTGGTCAAGGCCCGCCTGCGGGATTTGAAGACCCAGCTGCTGGCGCATCAGCGCCCCCGTTCCTGAAGTACCCATGCTCCTGATCGGCATGCTGGATTCGCCCTACGTGCGCCGGGTGGCCATCAGCCTGCAAGTGCTCGGGCTGCCGTTCGAACATCGAGCGGTTTCCGTGTTCCGCGCCTTCGATGAGTTCCGAGCCATCAACCCCGTCGTCAAGGCGCCCACGCTGGTGTGCGATGACGGTACGGTGCTGATGGAGTCGAGTCTGATACTCGAATATGCGGAGAGCCTCGCGCAGGCGCAGGGTCGCACCCTGATGCCGACCACACTGTCGGCCCGGCAGGCCGATCTGCGGGTGATTGGACTGGGGTTGGCGGCCTGCGAGAAGAGCGTCCAGCTCATCTACGAGCGGGGTCTGCGCCCCGCCGAAAAGCAGCACGAGCCCTGGGTCGAGCGCGTGACCGGTCAGATGCTGGCCGCGTTCGCCTGCCTCGAGGCGGAAGTCGCCCGTCGAGCGCTTCCGGTGACTGCGGCGCAGATGACGCAGGCGGCCATCACGACCGGCATCGCCTGGCATTTCGTCCAGCAGATGCTGCCCCAGCTCGTGCCCGCCACGCGGTTTGCCACGTTGAGCGCGTTCTCGGCAAAGGTCGAAGCGCTGGCGCCCTTTCGCGCGGCGCCCCATGGCGAAGGCACCTACGTGCCGTGACGCAGAGCTGGGTTTTCTGGGCGCTGCTGTCGGCGGGCTTCGCTGCGCTGACGACCGTTTTTGCCCGCATCGGCGTGGCCGGGATCGACGCGGACCTGGCGACACTGCTGCGCACCGTGCTGATCCTGTTGCTGCTGGCGGTTCTCGTCTGGGTGCGCGGGAAGTGGCTGAATCCGGCCGTGCTGCCACCGCGGACACTGCTGTTCCTGGCGCTCTCGGCGGTGGCGACCGGCGCGTCCTGGGTATGCTACTTCCGCGCCCTGCAGATGGGCCGCGCCTCACAGGTGGCACCGGTCGATCGCCTGAGCCTGGTACTGGTCGCGCTGTTTGCCGTCGCCTTCCTGGGCGAGCGGCCGGCGCTGCAGGACTGGGTGGGTATCGGGTTGGTGACGGCAGGGGTGCTGGCTCTGACGCTGAAATGAGGTGATGCAGATGGATCTGGGTCTTACGGCAAAGCGCGCGCTGGTGAGCGGTTCGACGGCCGGGATTGGCTTCGCCGCGGCGCGTGCACTGGCGGCGGAGGGCGCGCACGTGATCATCAACGGGCGCACGCAGCCGCGGGTCGATCAGGCCGTGGGGCGGTTGAAGGCCGAGGTGCCGGGCGCGACGGTTCGGGGGATCGCGCTCGATCTGGCCAGCGCCTCAGGTTGCGAGGCGCTGTTCGGCGCGCTGCCCGAGGTGGACATCCTCGTCAACAACCTCGGTATTTTCGAGCCCAAGGCGTTCGCGGACATTGCCGATGCCGACTGGCTGCGTTTCTTCGAAGTGAACGTAATGAGTGGCGTGCGCCTTTCGCGCCAGTACTTGCCGGGCATGCGCGCCCGCAACTGGGGTCGGGTGGTATTCGTGTCCAGCGAATCGGGGTTGCAGATTCCCGCGGAAATGATTCACTACGGCATGACCAAGACGGCGCAGTTGGCCGTGGCGCGGGGATTGGCGGAGACGCTGGCCGGCACGGGTGTGACCGTGAACAGCGTTCTGCCGGGACCCACCGCCTCGGAGGGAGTCGGTGATTTCGTCACGCGCCTGGCGCAATCCCGCGGGGTTGCGGCGGCGATCGTCGAAAAGGAGTTCTTCGCCACTGCGCGGCCATCCTCGCTGCTGCGACGGTTCGCGAGGCCCGATGAGGTGGCGGCAATGATCACTTATGTATGTAGCATTCAGGCCTCAGCGACGACCGGCGCGGCGCTGCGCGTGGATGGCGGTGTCGTACGTTCGATCGCCTGAATGCCACACAATCTGGTACCTTATGCCGCCGAAAAAAAGGTTCATGGAGGAACTTAATGGCACAAACCAAGCGCAGTGCATCAGGCCGAAAGAGTGTCATCGCACTGATTTCTGGTATTCGCGAAAAGGCGGGACTGTCGCAGTCCCAGTTTGCCAACCTGCTGGGCGTCTCGGTACGCACGCTGCAGGATTGGGAGCAAGGGCGTCGGGCTCCCTCCGGTGCGGCACGCATGCTGCTGCTGGTGGCCGCCAAACGTCCGAAAACGCTGCTCGAGGTTGCGCGCTAGTCCAGCGCACGGCCTCGAGCGCCAAGCTCGCCTGGGAGTTTGCCTAGTGTCGGACATCAAGCGACTGCACCCCGCGGCGCGGTTGAGCGAAGCCAGTATCCATGCGGGTACGGTTTATCTTGCCGGCCAGGTGCCGGTCGGTGGCGGCACGACGATTGAAGCTCAGGCGACCGAAGTGCTCGCGAGCATTGACCAGCTGCTGGCCGAGGCGGGCAGCAGCAAGTCACGGATCCTCATGGCTCAGATCTACCTGGCGGACATGGCCGACTTTGCGGGACTGAACACCGTCTGGGACCAGTGGGTTGCCAGTAGCGCGCCGTCGCGCGCGACCGTCCAGGCCAAACTGGCCAAGCCCGAATGGAAAATCGAAATCGTGGTAACGGCGGCGGTGTAGAAGACCGCTGCCCCTTATGCGAGCGGCCGAATCGCTGCGCGATCGTGGGTGGTACCGCGGGCGAGGTTCACTGTTGGTGCATGAGCCAGGCCTTTCCCGATCTCGCCAAACCTGCCGTCGCGAAGGCGCTGGCTGGCCATATCGGTTCGGGGTGTCTGTGCCAAGCCTGTGTACAGCGGCTGGCCGCCTTAGGTTAGGCTTAGCCCATGATCATCCGTTATCGAGACGACGCACCCCTGACGGTCGCCGCGGCGATCGAGCTGTACAACCGCTCGACGCTGGGCGAGCGCCGTCCGGTGCAGCGGCCCGATATTTTCGAGGGCATGCTGGCGAACGCCAATCTCACGGTGACCGCCTGGGATGGGGTGCGCCTGGTCGGCATCTCCCGCTCACTCACCGACTTTTCGTATGTCGCCTATCTCGCGGACCTGGCGGTGGATGCGGACTATCAGAACTGCGGCATCGGCCGCGCACTGATCGCCGAGACCCGCGCGCGCCTGAGGCCCGAGTGCATGATCGTGCTGCTGGCGGCGCCGCAGGCCAACGACTACTACGCCAAAGTGGGTTTTGAACACAACCCCCGCGCCTGGGTGATGAAGGGCGAGCTGGGCTAGACGCTGTAGCGGCCCGACACCAGCGCTGCCGCGGGCACCCACATCCCATGGAAGGTCGAGCGCACGCGGGTCGGCATGCGCACCAGCGCCACCGGTCCGTCCTTGAGCCTCTGGGCGTCCAGGATGGCCAGGTCGCTGCGCAGCTGCGACAGGCGATTCACCAGCACCATCAGAAAGCCGTCGCCTTCCGCCGCACCCGCAGCGCGCGGAACGAAGATGGGTTCCTGCACGCCGCTGTCCGCACCCGGCGACCAGGTCGCGAGCTCCCCGGTGTGGTGGTCGATGCGACCAATCGCGCCCATGCCCACCGCCCCGGCCAGTGCATCGGGCGGCCGACAGATGACATAACCATAGCGATACGGCTTGCCCATGAAGCGATCATCGATCTTCGGCATCTCGCAGGGCGACCCCATCACCTTGCGCATCGTCATCTGTTCAGTGCCGAGATGGAAGCTCATCCGCGTCAGCAGCGGCGGCGCCGGCTTGAACGGCGAGCCATCGGCGCTCGGAAAAAAATCGAAGCAATTGCCGTTATAGAGGCACAGGTCCAGGTGCACGGTGTCCCCTTCCGTGACCGCATTCATCATGTGCCCGGCGCTGACCGCGGGACCCTGGAACCAGCGCACCTCACGCGCGCTGCCGCGGCGCGGCACCACGGCGTAGAAGCTCTGTTTGTCCGGATGCCACTGGTAGTAGGGACCGCCGGCCTTGATCACCTCGAGGTCGGTGATCAGCGGAAAGAACGGCACGATGATGTGCGAGTCGGTCACGGCGAAATCGTGAACCATGCCGGCGTATGGCATCTGAAACGGCGTTTCATGCACGATGCGCCCGTCGGCATCGACGATGTAGAGGACGATGTCGCGCGTCGCATCCCCCTGGGCCTGGTAGGAGAAGGCGATCAGTTCATTGCGATGCAGGTCCAGTTTCGGGTGCGCCGTCAGGCTCAACGATTTGAGCTGCCCGCCGTAATCGAACTCGCCGCGCGTCCCGAGCGTGTCCGGATCGACCTCCATCGGGCGCGAGTCCTCCTTCAGCACCAGCAGCCGCCGGCCATGCCACACGATGTTGGTGTTGGCGGTGCCGTTGCTGGCGCCGGCGACCGACGGGTCGTTGGTGTAGCGGTTGCGATAGCGTCCGAACAGCGAGCGACGCGCGGCCTCCTGCAGCACGAAGCGCTCGGTACGCACCCAGCGGTTGCGGTAGTCGACGCGGCCGTCCGCGATGCGGAACATGTGCGCCATGCCCTCGCCATCGATGAAACTGTCGTGGACGGAGCGCGAGGGGTACTGCCGGTCCGGACCGCAGCGGTACAGGGTACCGGCCAGTGCCGCGGGGACTTCCCCCGCGATGACTTCGAGGTCCCGGATTTCGGATTCCGCGCGATGCGGCGTCCCCCAGCCCTGATACAGCGGTATATCGGGAAATCGCACGACTTCGGGCATGATGGACCCCCCATAACGACGGTGGCCAATGATGCTCGACTCCAACGCTGAGCTCAACGAACCCGGGCTGGAAAAGGCCCTGGCGCAACTGCATTCGGTGCTGATCCCCGGGGAGAACCTCGAGGCCTGGGCGACCCAGCGCCGGATCTTCGCCCTGACCCGCCGGCGGACCCTGATCGCGGCGACCAGCGGTCGCCTGATCTGGCTGGTACGTCATCTGGTCAGCGGTTTCGATGTGGTGAACCTGCGCTGGCAGGACCTCTCGGAGGTCAATCTGCGGGTGGGCGTGTTCGGCGCCGAACTGGTGATTCGGGCCGACCAGGCGACGGACCTCGCCATCAATGCCCAGCCGGGCTCGCGCGTCATTAACATTATGGGGCTGCGCAAGGAGCAGGCGCAGGCCGTGTACCGGATCTGTCAGGCCCAGGATCAGGCCTGGCGCGAAAAGCGCCGGATCCGCGAGCTGGAGGAACTGCGCGCCCGCTCCGGTGGTGTGCAGATCGGACCTGCGGCCACCGGCGTCACGGCGCCCGGCGGCGCTTCGGATGCCGTCCGGCGTCTGCAGGAGGCCAAGCAGATGCTCGATTCGAAGCTGATCACCGACAGCGAATACGAGACCATCAAGGCACGAATCCTGGCAGGCAGCTGATGGGTGTATCGTCGCAGCCGGCCAATGCCGGCGTAAGGGGGAAGACACGATGAAGATGCGCAAGATTGCAGTCGAGGAGGCGTTCTCCATTCCCGAGGTGGCGGAGGCGCTCAAGCAGGTCGCACGGGCCCCCGGGGAGAGCTCGGACCTGCCCCTGGTGCGCGGGATCTACGACGCGCAGGGCGGCTACGGGACCATGAAGTTCCTGGATGGACTGCTCGACCTGGAGGACCGCCGGCTCAAGGACATGGATGCCAACGGGGTCGACATGCACCTGCTGTCCCTGACCGCCCCGGGGGTGCAGATGTTTGACGCCGATACGGCCTGCGATCTGGCCACGCTCGCCAATGATCGCCTGGCGGCCGTCATCGGCCGTCATCCGACCCGCTTCGCGGGCCTCGCGACCTTCGCGCCGCAGTCACCGCGGCGCGCGGTGCGCGAAATGGAGCGCGCCATGCGCACCCTGAAGCTCAATGGCTTCATCCTCAACTCGCACACCAACAGCGAATACCTGGACGACCCGAAGTACTGGCCGATCCTGGAGGCCGCCGAAGCGCTCGATGGCTGCATCTACATCCACCCGCGCGGCGCCGCCGATGGCCTCAAGGGCCCCCTGGGTCACTACGGCATGGATTCGGCGATGTGGGGCTACGGCGTGGAAGTCGGCACGCATGTGGTGCGCATGATGGCCTCGGGCCTGTTCGACCGGTTCCCGAAATTGAAGATCTGCATCGGCCACATGGGCGAGGCCGTGCACTTCTGGATCTGGCGCATCACCTTCATGAACAGCCGTTCGCAGGCCATCGGCCGCGCGCCCAAGACCAGCCTCACCATGGCCGAGTACTTCCAGCGCAATTTCGTGATCACGACTTCAGGCGTCGAGGATGCGCTGGCGCTGGAGTATTCGATCAAGAAGATCGGCATCGACAACGTGCTGTGGGCCATCGATTATCCCTACCAGCCCTCCGCCCCGGCCGTGGCCTTCATGGATGCCGTGGACTTTCTGAGCCCGGAGGACAAGGCCAAGGTCTATCACCGCAATGCCGAGCGGGTATTCCATATCAACAATAAGCACACAGGTACCCAATGACCGCAAGAATCATAGACGGCAAGGCCATTGCCGCGAAGATCAGAGCCGAGCAGAAACAGCGCATCCTGCTGCTGCAGCAGCGGCACGGCGTGCGGCCGGGGCTGGCGGTCATCCTGGTCGGAAGTGATCCGGCGTCCCAGGTCTACGTCCGCAACAAGGTCACCGCCTGCAAGGACGTGGGGATCCGCTCCGAGCTGGTCGAGATGCCAGCGAGCGCGACCCAGGATCAACTGCTCAGCCGTATCGATGCACTCAACACCGATCCGACCATTCACGGCATCCTGGTGCAGCTGCCGCTGCCTCCGCAGATCGAAGTGCACAGCGTGCTCGAGCGCATCGACTTCCATAAGGATGTCGATGGTTTTCACCTGTACAACGTCGGTGGCCTGATCACCGGCAACACGGTGTTCCCACCCTGCACACCCTACGGCGTGCAGAAGATCCTCGAGCACGAGCAGATCCCGGTCGAGGGCCGCAACGTGGTGGTGGTGGGTGCCAGCAACATCGTCGGCAAGCCGATGGCCCTGATGCTCATGCAGCAGGAAGCCACCGTGTGCATCTGCCACAAGAAGACCCGTGACCTCGGCATGTTCACGATGCTCGCCGACATCCTGGTGGTGGCGGCAGGCGTGCCGCGCCTGATCGTTCCGCAGATGGTGCGCACCGGAGCGGTGGTGATCGATGTGGGCATCAACCGCCTGCCCGACGGGCGCATCGTCGGCGATGTGGATTTCGAGGGCGTCAAGGAGAAGGCCTCGGCGATTACCCCGGTGCCGGGTGGCGTCGGGCCCATGACCATCGCGATGCTGCTTTACAACACCGTGCAGTCGGCGGAGCGCTCGGTCGCCTGACGTCAGTAGCCGATGGTGAAGCGTTGCTGCAGGTGGGCGGGCTTTTGAATCTCATCGAGCACGGCGACCGCGTAGTCCTCCATCGAGATGCTGCTCTTGCCGTCCGCAGCGACGATCAGCTGATCGGCTCCGAGACGGAATTTACCGGTGCGCGCACCCGGCGGGATGCTGCCGGCCGGACTGAAATAGGTCCAGGGCACGCCCTTGATGGTGCGCAGGTAGTCCAGAGCATCCTTCTGTCCCATCACTTCGCCCCGGTAGGCGGCCGGTATGCTGTCGACCAGCAGCACGCCGGGCTTGACCTCGAGGCTGCCGGCCCCGCCGACGAAGATCAGGTGCGGGGCGTTCGCGCCGGCACCCTGCAGCGCGCCGACCAGAACCATGGCCGCCTTGCGGTAGGCCGCCGGATCGGGCGGTTTGCGAAACGACACCGCGCACACCACGGCGCTGGCGCCGTGAATCAAACGGGCATCATCGGCTGCGTTCAGCACATCGCCCTTGACGAGAGTCAGCTTGGGATTCGGGGCCAGTGCCGCGCCGGACGGGTCGCGCACCACGACGGTCACCGCGGCGCCGCGGTCGAGCGCTTCCCTGACGATGCGCTGGCCGATATTGCCGGTGCCGCCGAAGATGACGATGTTGAGCGGCGCCGCCTGCGCCGCCGAGAGGGTGGCCATTGCCAGCAGCATCGCTACAGCGGTGTATTTCATCCGGGTATTATGACACCCATGGCAGTCCGAACGGTCTTGAAAATGGGGCATCCGCTGCTGCGCCAGGTGGCGCAGCCGGTCAGCGTGTTTGATGCGGCGCAGATCAATGAGCTGCTCACCGACATGGAGGACACCATGCGCGCCCTGAACGGCGCCGGCATCGCCGCGCCGCAGATCGGCGTCAGTTTGCGGGTGGTGATTTTCGAGATGAAGGAAAATCCGCGCTATCCGCACGTCGCGCCGATCCCCTTCACCGTGCTCATCAACCCGCTGCTCGAACCGCTCGGTCAGGAAAAGGAAGAAGGCTGGGAAGGCTGTCTGTCAGTCCCCGGGCTGCGCGGCGTGGTGCCGCGTTACCGGCGCCTGCACTACGGCGGCCTCGATCGCCTCGGACGAGCCTTCGAGCGCACCGTAGAAGGCTTCCATGCCCGGGTCGTGCAGCATGAAGTGGATCATCTGGACGGGGTACTGTTTCCCCAGCGGGTCGAGGACCTGACCCGATTCGGTTTCGAGGATGCGCTCGTGGGCCAGATGGTGCCGATGCCGGACTGAAGCGCCCTATCCCAGATTGTGGAAGACGCTGTGCACGTCGTCTTCCTGCTCGAGCTTGTCGACCAGTGCCAGCACTTCGGTCGCCTGCGCTTCGGGCAGCTCGGTGGCGGCCGCCGGCAGGTATTCGTGCTCCGCGGAAATCGGTGTCAGGTGACGCGCTTCGAGCGCCTCCTGCAGCTTGCCGAAATCCGCGAAGGCGCAGCGGATCACGAGCTGGGGTTCGCCCTTCTCGCCGCTGCTGTCGCCCATTTCCTCCAGTCCATGATCGATGAGGTACAGCTCCAGATCATCGTGGTCGATGCCGCCCGGATCCAGGCGAAATACACCCATTTTCTTGAACTGGAAACTGACGCTGCCGCTGGTGGCGAGGTTGCCCCCGTTCTTGGTGACGAGATTGCGCACGGTGGCGACGGTGCGCACCGGATTGTCGGTCGCCGTCTCGATCAGCATTGCGATGCCGTGCGGCGCATATGCCTCGTACAGCACCTGCTGGTAGTTGGCCGCATCGCGTCCGGTGGCGCGCTTGATGGCCGATTCGACCTTGTCCTTCGGCATGTTCACGGCCCGCGCGTTCTGCACGGCGCGGCGCAGGCTCGGGTTGGATGCCGGGTCGGGTCCGCCGGACTTCGCCGCCATGGTGATGTCCTTGGCGATGCGCGCGAACTGCTTGGCCATGCGGTTCCAGCGCGCGAACATCGTGGCCTTTCTGACTTCGAATATGCGACCCATGTGAAAACCTTGACCCGGATGTGAAAACCCCCGCTTGCGGCGGGGGTGTGAGCGATGCGTTCCTGCGGCTGACGGCTGCCGCTTAAGCCAGCTCGGCGTGCAGCATGCGCAGGCGGCGGCGCTGGACCTTCAGGCGCTGTTCGATTTCGCGCAGGCTGGTCTGGAACTTCGCGTGCTCCCAATGCTCGATGACCGCGCGCTTCTTCTCCTCCAGCCACTGTTCCTTCACGTGGGTCCAGTCGGCGACCGCCGTGGCGAGCGCCTCGTATTCCTGCGTGATCTTGGTGCGCAACTGTTCGATATGCGTCGGCCGGCGATGCGCGTCGGGCAGCAGGGCCAGCTTCTGCTGGGCACGGTTCAGCTGCATGGCGAGCAGCGCCCGCTGGATCTGGAAGGCCGGTGTCGCCTTCAGGCGCCGGGTGAGCCCGATCCAGGAGCAGGAGGCGATCAGCCACTTGGTCGGGTCCCACTGCCACCAGCGCACCCCGTTGCGATAGTCATGCGCAAAGAGGTGGTGGAAGTTGTGGTAGCCCTCACCGAAGGTCACCAGTGCCAGCACCCCGTTGTCGCGAGCGGTATTGGCCTCGGTGTAGGGGCGCGAGCCCCACATGTGGGCCAGCGAGTTGATGAAGAACGTGAAGTGGTGGCTCAGGACCAGGCGGGCAACGCCCGCGAGCAGGAAGCCGCCCCAGACATCGCCCAGCGCCCAGCCGACCAGGATCGGCAGTCCGAAGTTGATGCCGATGGCCAGTGGCGCGTAGTAGCGGTGCTGGAAGGCCAGCATCCGATCGCGCTTCAGATCGGGAATGTTGCTGAAGTCCACCTCGCCGCTCGGGTAGTCACGCACCATCCAGCCGATGTGCGAGAACCAGAAGCCGCGGCCGGCGGAGTAGGGATCCTTGTCATTGTCGTCGACGTGAAGGTGGTGGCGGCGATGGCCGCTGCACCACACCCAGGCACTGTTCTGCAATGCCATGGTGCCGAACACCAGATAGATCAGCCGCAGGACGGGATGCGCTTCATAGGCACGATGCGCCCACAGCCGGTGATAACCCGCCGTGATGGCCATCTCGTTGGTGACCAGGAAGAACAGCGCGAAGGCCCAGATGCCCGCCGAGTACCCATGCTTGATGCCGTACCACGGTACCAAGCTCACCGTCACGAGCGCCGTCAACACGAAGATCGACACATTAAGTGCGATCAGTGGAGGCTTTTCCGCTTGGACTACGTCGACGTTAGACATGCTCTGATGGTGCCTTCATGAAGGGCCGATTTAGCCCCGGCACATTACCATGATCGGTCGGGGAGTGTAGGTTCGAGCTGGCAATCTGTGCATCAGGTTTCACCTTGTGCAGCGCAGCCACAGCTGCGAAGTTCAAACCCGGCCTGTACGCCGTTGAAGGCCCTGTCCCGACTGATCGATAATGAGGGCAGACCCGATGAAAGCAATTGGGCTCCCGGGTGGATTCTCCGCCTTTTCGACTGCTGTTTTACATAAGGCGGCCCACTCTCCATGCATTACCGACTTTTGTTGCTGGGCCTGATGGTGTGCGCCTTGACAGTCTCCTGCTCCCGCTCCCACACCGAAGTGATCGCCCATGGCCGTTTCAAGGCGGTCACGGTCTATCGCCCCGAAAAAGTTCAGGATGTCGTCCTGTTCCTGTCCGGTGACGGGGGATGGCAGCCGGATACCGACCGGATGGCGAAAGTTCTGCAGTCCCACGGGGCCCTGGTACTGGGCATCGACGAGCCCGCGCTGCTTGCGAGTTTTCTCCAGGGCAGCAGCCGCTGTTTCTTTGCCGACGGGGACCTGGAGAACCTCAGTCACTATGTCCAGGCCTACTACCACCTGCCGACTTACATCACCCCGGTGATGGGCGGCTATTCCGCCGGCGCGACCCTGGCCTATGCCACCGCGGCGCAGGCCCCGGCCGGCCTGTTTGCCGGTGTGCTGACTTTGGGATTTACCCCTGACTACGAGACCACCAAGCCCTTCTGCAAGGGCGCCGGGCAGCACTTCGAGCCTCGCCCTGACGGCAAGGGTCTGAAGTTACTGGCCGACCCGCAGCTGGCGCTGCACTGGGTGGATGTTCACGGCGCCGCGGACAGCGTCTGTCCGGCCGCCGATGCGGCCGCCTTCATGGCGCCGATCCACAAGGCGCAGATATCCCTGATCCCGGGCGTTGAACATGATTTTGCCAATCCGCACCACTGGTCCACGCAGCTCGTCGCGGCGCTGGACACGGTCGCCGCCGGCGCCCGCAAACAGCAGGGCCCGCCGCTGTCCCTGAAGGATCTGCCGCTGGTCGAAGTGCCTGCGACCGGCGCCGGCAACGCCGATCTGTTTGCCGTGCTGCTGTCCGGCGATGGCGGCTGGGCCGGCCTCGACAAGCAGGTCGCCGGTGCGCTCGCCGCGCGCGGCATACCCGTCGTGGGCTGGGATACCCTGCGGTACTTCTGGACGGCGCGCACGCCGGAGGCAGTCGCCCGCGATCTCGACCGGACCTTGACCTACTATGCGATGAGCTGGGGCCGGCGTCAGGCGCTGGTGATCGGCTACTCGCAGGGCGCCGACGTGCTGCCCTTTGCCGTGAACCGGCTGCCGGACGCGGCGCGCGCGCGGATTCTGACGACCACCTTGCTGGGACTGGGCCGCAAGGCGGCCTTCGAATTTCACCTGGCCAACTGGGTCGGGCCGGCCAACGGTCTGCCGACGCTGCCGGAGTACCAGAAAATGTCGCGCAGCCACACGCTGTGTGTCTTCGGCGCCGGGGACAAGGACACGCTGTGCACGGACTTTCCACCCGGCACGCCGGGCACCGTGCAGTTGAGCGGTGGCCATCACTTCGATGGCGACTATGATGGCCTCGCGCGCCAGATTCTGAGCTTCGCCGGCCGCAATCCTTAACTCATCAAACGGGGGAGACCATGATCGCCGTCAATGTCCTGTACAAGAATACCGACGCCCTGAAGTTCAACATGAACTACTACCTGAACACCCACATCCCGCTCGTCAAGAAGCTGCTGGGGGCGGCGCTCAGGTCTGTAACGGTGCAGCAGGGCGTCAGCGGCGGCGCTCCCGGCTCCAAGGCCGAGTTCTTCGTGATCACCCACCTGCACTTTGATTCGGTGGAGTCCTTCCAGGGCGCCTTCGCACCGCACGGCGCGGCCATCGCCGGCGATCTGCCGAATTTCTGCAGCGAGCCGCCCATCATCCAGACCAGCACGTTTCTTCTGGGATGAGTGCGCTCGGGGGATTTCACCCGGCGGTCGCCGCGTGGTTCCGCAGCCGCTTTGCCGCGCCGACTGCGGCGCAGCAGCAGGCGTGGCCGGCGATCCAGAGCGGCCGCAATGTGCTGGTGGCCGCGCCGACCGGATCCGGCAAGACGCTGAGCGCCTTCCTTGCGGCGCTCGATGAGCTGGTGCGCGAAGGTCAGGCGGGGAGCCTGCCGGATGAAACCCGCATCGTGTATGTGTCGCCGCTCAAGGCGCTGTCCAACGATATCGAGAAAAACCTGGCCGCGCCGTTGGCCGGGATCCGCGCCGAACTCGCCCGCCGGGGACTGCCGGACGTTGATATCCGCGCGGTCGTGCGCACCGGTGATACTCCGCAGACCGAGCGCGCGCGGATGCGGCGTCAGGCTCCGCACATCGTCGTGACGACGCCGGAGTCGCTCTACATCCTGATGGGCTCGAAGTCGGGGCGCGCGATGCTCGCGACGACGCGCACGGTGATCGTGGATGAGATTCATGCGGTCGCGGGCAACAAGCGCGGCGCGCACCTGGCGCTGACCCTCGCGCGCCTGGCGGCGCTGTGCGGCCGTCTCAATCGCATTGGCCTCTCGGCCACCCAGACACCGATTGCGGCCGTCGCGCGCTTTCTCACCGGCGATGAGTCCAACTGTGTCGTGATCGACGCCGGTCATGGGCGCGCGCGGGATCTGCAGCTGGAGCTCACGGGCGTGCCGCTCGAGGCGGTGATGTCCGGGGAGGCCTGGACGCTGGTCTACGACCGACTCGCACAGCTGGTCGAAGCCCATCGCACGACGCTCGTGTTCGTGAATACCCGCAAGCTCACCGAGCGGCTGGCGCGGCAGCTGTCGATGCGCCTGGGTGAGCAGCATGTCATGGCGCATCACGGCAGCATGGCCCGCGAGAAACGTCACCTCGCCGAACAGCGGCTGCGCAACGGCGAACTGAAGGTGCTGGTGGCCACCGCATCGCTCGAACTCGGTATCGACATCGGCGAGGTGGACCTGGTGTGCCAGATCGCCTCCCCGCGTTCCATCAACGCGTTTCTGCAGCGCGTGGGTCGCTCGGGCCACGTGGTCGGTGGGGTATCCAAGGGGCGGCTGTTCCCGGTGTCGCGCGATGATCTGGTGGAATGTACCGCGCTGCTGCTCGCGGTGCGCGCCGGCCAGCTCGATGTGCTGCATGTGCCCGAGGGCACGCTCGATGTGCTGGCGCAGCAGATCGCGGCCGAGGTGGCCTGTGGCGAATACGAGGAGGGGTCGCTCTACGAGCTGGTGCGGCGCGCGCAGCCGTTCGAACATCTGTCACAGACGGATTTCACCGCGGTGGTACGCATGCTCGGCGAGGGCTTCAGCACCCGCCGCGGCCGGCGCGGCGCGCTGATCCATCACGATGCCGTCAATCACAGGCTGCGCGCCCGGCGCGGCACCCGCCTGACGGCACTCATCAACGGCGGGGCGATCCCCGACACCGCTGATTACAAAGTCCTGCTGGAGCCCGAGGCGCTGACCGTCGGCAGCGTGAATGAGGACTTCGCCGTCGAGAGCAACATCGGCGATATTTTCCAGCTGGGCAACGCCTCCTATCGCGTGCTGCGGGTCGAGCGCGGCACGGTGCGGGTGCAGGACGCCAAGGGCCAGCCGCCCACGATTCCGTTCTGGTTGGGCGAGGCGCCGGGACGCACCTGGGAACTGTCGACCGCGGTCTCGCAACTGCGGGCGGGCATCGCGGCGCGTCTGGGGGGTGATGCGCAGGCGTGGCTGATGCAGACCACGGGAGTCGACGCGTCCGCGGCCGAGCAGTTGATCGAATACCTGGCCGCGGCTCACGCGGCGCTGGGTTGTCTGCCCACCCTGGACACGGTGGTGCTCGAGCGCTTCTTCGATGAGGCGGGCGGCATGCAGCTGCTGCTGCATGCGCCGTTTGGCGCGCGGATCAACCGCGCCTGGGGTCTGGCGCTGCGCAAGCGCTTCTGCCGGCAGTTCAATTTCGAGCTGCAGGCGGCGGCGACCGAGGACGCCCTGATACTGTCGCTGACCACCGCCCACAGCTTTGAGCTGGCCGATGTCGCGCACTATCTGCACTCGAACACGGCGCTGCATATCCTCACCCATGCGCTGTGCGCGGCGCCGATGTTCATGACCCGCTGGCGCTGGGCCGCGGCGATCTCACTGGCACTGCCGCGCTTTCGCGGTGGCCGCAAGGTGCCGCCACCGATCGCGCGCATGAATGCCGAGGATCTGCTGGCGTCGGTCTTTCCGGATCAGGTCGCCTGCGCCGAGAACCTGCCGGGCGAGATCGAAATTCCCGATCATCCGCTGGTCAGGCAGACCATCGCGGACTGCCTGCGCGAGGCCATGGATGCGCCGGGGTGGCTCGCCATCCTGAAGCGAATCGAAAGCGGCTCGCTCAACGTCGTCGCGCGCGATCTCACGGAGCCTTCGCCCCTGGCACTGGAAGTGCTGTCGGCCAGACCGTACGCCTTTCTGGATGATGCGCCGCTGGAGGAGCGCCGCACGCAGGCGGTGATGAGCCGTCGCTGGCTTGATCCGAACTCCGCCGCGGACATCGGTCGCCTCAACCCCGAGGCCATCGCCAAGGTTCGCGAAGAGGCCTGGCCGGATGCACAGAGCGCGGATGAGCTGCACGATGCGCTGAGCTGGTTGGGCTACCTCACCAGCGCCGAGCTCGATGCCAACCCGCTGTGGCGCAGTCTGATTCCGGGCCTGGTCGCCGAAGCGCGCGCCGTCCAGTTGCAATATCCGGGTCTGGCGCTGTGGGTGGCGACGGATCGGCGTGCGCTGTTTGAGGCGCTCGGCAGCCCGGCGCGTGCGGAGGCGCTGCGCGCCATCGTGCAGGGCCGACTCGATGGCCTGGGTCCTGTGACCGTGGCGGCACTGGCATCGAGCCTGCCGCAGGTGCCGCAGGGCGAGGTGGAGGCGGCGTTGCTGCAGCTGCAGAGCCAGGGCGCGGTCATGCGTGGCCGCTTCACGGCGGAAAGTGCCGCGGATGAGTGGTGCGAACGGCGGCTGCTGGCGCGCATCCACCGTTACACCATGCGCAGCCTGCGCGCGGAAATCGAGCCGGTTGCCGCGCGTGACTTCATGCGCTTCCTGTTCGACTGGCAGCGGGTGAGCGCCGCCGCCCGCATGCAGGGGCCGGACGCCATGCTGGCAGTGCTCGATCAGCTCGAGGGCACCGAGATTGCCGCCGGCGCCTGGGAGGGTGATGTGTTGCCGGCGCGGATCAATGGTTATGAGCCGACGTGGCTGGATGAACATTGTCTGGCCGGCCGCTATGTCTGGGCGCGCATCGGGGCGCCCGCCCGCGAAGCGGACGGCGTGCGCGCCGTGGCCCCGGTACGCTCCACGCCGATTTCGCTGCTGGCGCGCCGCAACCTGAAGTACTGGAGCGCCCTGGCGCCGGACTCACCCGAACCGAAGCTCAGCTCCGGCGCTGCCGCAGTTGCCGGCGTGCTGGGCGAGCATGGCGCGAGCTTTTTCGATGAGCTCGTCGACGCCACACGGCTGTTGCCGGTGCAGGTCGAGGAGGCGCTCGCGGAACTGGTGGCATTGGGGCTGGCGAATTCCGATAGCTTTGCGGGCCTGCGCGCCCTGCTGCTGCCGGCGGACCGGCGTCGCGGTATGGCGGCGCGCGGTCGGCGCCGCGTGTCGCTGTTCGGCATGGCCGACTCGGGCCGCTGGTCCCGGGTGCGCCGCGTCACGACCGAGGAGCGCGAGGCCGTCGTCGAGCAGGTGGTTCGCACCTTGCTCAAACGCTGGGGCGTCATGTGCTGGCAGCTGTCGCGGGTCGAGGCGCACTGGCTGCCACCGTGGCGCGAACTCGTTGCGTGCCTGCGCCGGCTCGAAGCACGCGGGGAGATCCGCGGCGGACGTTTCATCGCCGGATTGTCCGGCGAGCAGTACGCCCTGCCCGAAGCCGTGGGTGCACTGCGTGAAATCCGCCGCCAACCCGGCGGCGGCCAGGACGTCTCGCTGTCGGCGGTCGACCCACTCAACCTGACCGGTTTTCTGACACCGGGTCCGCGAGTGGCGGCATTGACCGGCAATCGGGTGCTGTATCGTGATGGCCTGCCCGTGGCGACGCTGAATTCAGGTGAGGTCCGGTTCCTGGTGGAGATGGATGCGGCTGCCAGCTGGCAGGCACAGAACGCGCTGATCCGGCGTCCGTCCCCGACAGTGACTGCACCCGATGAGTCCTCCGTGCCTTAACATATACTTACAGTTCCGACTTTTCATGAGGACAGATTCGAGTGCAGGTGCGTCATTGGATAGTCGGCGTTGTTGCAGTGGTGGCGGTCGCGGGTGCCTATGTGCTCGGCAATCACGCCAACGTGCCCGTGGCACCGAGCAGCGCTTCGCACCCGCAGGGTGGATTGTCGGCGATGCTCGATCGTACGCTGGCAGCCGCCGGCGGCAGTTCGGCATCCCCGCCCAGTGCCGCGCCGGCCAGCCCGCCGCCAGCGACGAGTGGCAATGCCGCCGCGCCAGCGGCGGAGAGCGGATTCGGCTTCGCCACGGTTGAGGCACTCGCCCGGGATCTCGCCGCCAAACCCTTTGAGGCCGCTTCGAACAAGTTGCCGGCGGCCATCGCGCACCTGACCTACGATCAGTACCAGAGCATCCGCTTTCGTCGCGCCGATGCGCTGTGGCGCAATCAATCACTGTATGAAGTCCAGTTCTTCCACCGCGGCTTCAACTTCGATCGCCGGGTGAGCATCTCCGAGGTGGTCGAAGGTGTCGCCCATCCGGTTCCCTACAACGCGACCTGGTTCGACTTCGGCAAGGTGGTACGTCAGCCCGGCAAGCTGCCGCGGGACCTGGGTTACGCGGGCTTCCGCATCCACTACCCGCTGCACAGTCCCGGCTACAAGGATGAGTTGATCGTATTCCTGGGCGCCTCGTTCTTCCGGGTGCTGGGGCGCAACCAGGACTACGGTCTGACGGCGCGTGGCCTTGCGATCAACACCGCCTCCAAGGCCGGCGAGGAGTTTCCCTGGTTCACGGACTTCTGGCTGGTGCGCCCCACGGATCCGGAGCAGCGCACGCTGACCCTCTATGCGCTGCTGGACAGCGAGAGCATCACCGGCGCCTACCAGTTCACGGTGCGCCCCGGCGGCATCACCCAGGTGGAAGTCACGAGCACCCTGTATCCGCGCCGCAGCATCCAGAAACTGGGGATCGCACCGCTGACCTCGATGTTCCTGTTCGGTACGGACCCTTCCGGGCACCGCTTCGATGACTATCGTCCGCAGGTTCATGACAGCGATGGCTTCATGGCGCAGACCGGCACCGGCGAGTGGCTGTGGCGTCCTCTGACCAATCCCCACGAACTGCGCATCAACCGCTTCATGGACCAGCAGCCGCGCGGCTTCGGTCTGATCCAGCGTGACCGGGACTTCACGCACTATCAGGATCCGGTCGCGCGCTTCCAGCGCCGACCCAGCTACTGGATCCAGCCGCTGGGCGACTGGGGCAAGGGCGGTGCCGAACTGGTCGAGATCCCCACCGATGAGGCGATCCACGACAACATCGCCCTGTACTGGGTGCCCGAGCGACCCGTCACCGCCGGCAATGAGCTGCATTTCTCCTACCTGCTCTCGGCACATGGCGATTCGCCGCTGTGGCCGCCGGGCGGCAAGGTGCGGGCGACCCGGATCACGGCGGCTACGGCCGACGAGCAGCGTGACCACAGCGATGCGCGGCGCGTCATCATCGATTTCGCCGGCGGTGATCTCGATGGCCTGGATCCCACGCAGCCGCTGAAGGCGCTGCTCACGGTCAATGCGGGTACGACCGAGAACGTGACCGTCGAACGTGTGGCGGACAGCGGGGTGTGGCGGGTGAGCTTCCTGGTCGTGCCCACCCATCCGCACGAGACCGTGGACATGCATTGCTTCCTGCAACTCTATGGCGAATCGCTCTCCGAGACCTGGAACTACCAGCTCGCCACATGATGGACGCCTACCCTGCGCGTCGCCGCCGACTGCTGTTCTTCGGTCTGACCCTGACTTCGAGCCTGGTCGCGAGCCTGCTGATGCTCGACATCCTGCGCGCCAACAGCCTCACGGTGCTGGAGGCGATGAGCCTGGTGCTGTTCTTTGGCCTCTTCACCTGGATCGCGGGCGCGTTCTGGACGGCCATCGCCGGCTTCATCATCCGCCTCAATGGCGGCGACAGCCAGGTGATGCAGGCACACGATGCCGATGGGCTCGCGATCCACAGCCGCATCGCCCTGGTCATGCCGGTGTACAACGAGGATCCGCAGCGCACCACCGCGGGTCTGGATGCGATCTGGAGTTCGCTCAGCAAGCAGGCCGAGAGCGCCGCCTTTGATCTGTTCATTCTCTCGGATACCCGCCGCAACGACATCGCCCTGGCCGAGGAGGCCGCCTGGCGGGGGCTGGTCGCCAAGTACGGTGGCCAGGGGCGGATCTTCTATCGCCGGCGGGCGCAGAACGTCGGCCGCAAATCCGGCAACATCGCGGACTTCGTACGCAACTGGGGCGCCGCCTATTCGCACATGATCGTGCTCGACGCCGACAGCGTGATGTCCGGCAAGGCGCTCGTGACGCTCGCGCGTCTCATGGATGCCAACCCGGACGTGGGCATCATCCAGACCGCGCCACTGCCGGTGGGTCGGGAGACGATGTTCGCGCGCATGATTCAGTTCGGCGCGCGCCTGAATGGACCGATGCTCTCGAGCGGTCTGGCGTTCTGGCAGCTGGGTGAGGCCAACTACTGGGGCCACAACGCCATCATCCGCGTGGAGGTGTTCGCGACCTATTGCGATCTGCCGCGACTGCGGGGCAAGGCGCCGCTCGGGGGCGAGATCCTCAGTCATGACTTCGTCGAAGCCGCCTTCATGCGCCGCGCCGGCTACAAGGTGTGGCTGGTGCCGGATCTGATGGGCAGCTGGGAAGAGGTGCCCACCAACATCATCGACTTCGCCGCACGGGATCGGCGCTGGGCGCAGGGCAACCTGCAGCACATGAAGGTGCTGATCATGCCGCGGCTGCACTGGTTGAACCGCCTGCACATGGCGACGGGCATTCTGTCCTATGCCACCTCACCCATGTGGTTTGCGGTACTGGTGCTCAGTTCGATCATCACCTGCCAGGAGGCGGTGCACGGTTATCAGTACTTCGAGTCGGGCACCCACACGCTGTTCCCCGTGTGGCCCGAGTATCGGGACGGAGAAATCGCGGCACTGCTGCTCGCGACCATCGTGGTGCTGCTGCTGCCGAAGGTGATGGGCGCCACCCTGGCGTTCATGAATGGTGCGCGCCGTCGGGCCTTCGGGGGTGGCCCGCGCCTGCTGCTCAGCCTCCTTTTGGAACAGATCTTCAGCATGCTGCTGGCGCCGCCGATGATGGTGTTCCATACCACCTTCGTGCTGACCACGCTGGTCGGCAAGCCGGTGGTCTGGAACGCGCAGGATCGCGGTGATCGCGGCGTGACCCTCGGTGATGCGCTGACCCGCCATCGCTGGCAGATCCTGCTCGGCATCGTCTGGGGAGCGGTGATCATCTGGCTGGCGCCGCGCTTCATCTGGTGGATGATGCCGGTGCTGGCCGGCCTGCTGCTGTCGGCGCTCCTGACCGTGGTGTCCAGTCGCGCGGGGGTGGGTTTGGCGCTGCGCCGCATGGGTCTGCTGCTGACGCCGGAGGAGAGTTCGCCACCGCCGGAGCTGGCCGCCATGCGGGCCGTGCTGGCGCAGTCAACGGGGGAGGCCGGGCGCGTCGGCGCGGATCTGGCGCTGGTGATCCGGGGAGATCTGCAGCAGACGCCGGCGCTGGCGCCGCTGCGGATGGAACCGCGCCTTTAGTCCTCCAGGCCGTCAAAGAACTCGACGATGCCGGTCTCCAGATCGTATTCGGCGCCGACGATCATCAGGCCCGCCTTTTGAATGAGCTGCTCCAGCAGCTCCGAGCCGTGGCGCAGGTGATCGGCCGACATGCGAATGTTCGCGCGTACCGCATGATGCAGCAGAATCTCCGGATCGTTGGCGAGCGAGGTCGAGAGCAGCGGCTGGACCGACGGCCGCACGCGATTGACGATGCTGCGCAGATTCGGCGATTGCTCCCGGGAGTTGCGGCCCAGTTCCTCCAGCGTCGCGACGATGGCGCCGCAACTGGAGTGTCCGAGCACCACCACCAGCCGGGTGCCGAAGCGTTCGGCCGCGAATTCGACGCTGCCGATCTGCGAGGGCGCCACGATGTTGCCGGCCACCCGGATCACGAACAGGTCGCCCAGGCCCTGGTCGAAGACGATTTCGGCGGGCACCCGCGAGTCCGAGCAGCCGAGGATGATGGCGAAGGGGAATTGCTGTTCGGCCAGTTCCAGACGGCGCCGGTGGCCGGTTTCGGAATCCCCGCTGCGGGCGTCGGAGGCGAAGCGCGCGTTGCCCTCGCGCAGCAGTGTCAGGGCGTCTTGTGCGGGAATCATTCCGGGCAGTGTCCTTGCGCGCCCGAGTGCTGTCAATTCGACGGGCGGTCCCGAAGGCTGTCAGAATCGCGCCCGCAAGACCGTTTGCCTGCCAGGACGCCAATAAGATGAAAGTCAACCGATTTACCCTGGGCCCAATGCTGCTGTCGCTCCTCGGGGCCGTGGCCCTGGTGGCGCATGCCGCGGATGACGTGACGGCATCGACTCCCATTCCCAGCAATCTCGGCAATGCGGTAGTGAAGGTATTTGCCACGCTGCGACTGCCCGACCCGTACAAGCCCTGGGCCAAGCAGGGGCCGCAGGACATCACCGCCTCGGGGGTGGTCATCGAAGGCCATCGCATCCTCACCAATGCCCACGCCGTGCTCTATGCGAGTCAGGTGCAGATCCAGGGCGCCGGCGCCGGCGATAAGGTATCGGCGACCGTGGAAGCCATCGCGCCGGGCATCGACCTGGCGGTGCTGAAGCTCGATGACGACAGTTTCTTCGCGAACCATGCGCCGATCGCCCGCGCGAGTGAGCTGCCGCAGATCAAGGATGCGGTACTCGCCTATGGCTTTCCGACCGGCGGCAATTCGCTGTCCATCACCAAGGGCATCGTTTCGCGCATCGAGTTCGTCGCCTACAACTATCCGACCTCGGGCCTGCGGATCCAGATCGATGCGGCCATCAACCCGGGCAACAGCGGCGGACCGGCGGTCGCCGGGGACAAGATGATCGGACTGGCCTTCAGCCGCCTCGGGGATGCGCAGAACATCGGCTACATCATCCCCAACGAGGAAATCGAAATCTTTCTCAAGGACATCGCCAAGGGCCACTACGACGGCAAGCCGAGCCTGTTCGATGAGCTGCAGACGCTGGAGAACCCGGCGCTGCGCACCTTCCTGAAGCTGGACCGGTCGGTCTCCGGCATTGTCGTACATCAGCCCTATGACGATGCCGCCGGCTACCCGCTCAAGGAATGGGATGTCATCACGCGCATCGGCGACACCCCGGTGGATGACCAGGGCATGGTGAATGCGACTCCCGACCTGCGCGTCAGTTTCCGCTACATGATCCAGAAGATCGCGCACGACAATCACATCCCGCTCACCATCGTGCGCAATGGCAAGCCACTGGTGGTCTCGGTGCCGCTGATCGTGCAGCGGCCGCAGCTGATCCCGGAATTGCATGGCGAGTACCCCTCGTACTTCATCTACGGACCGCTGGTGTTCTCGCGGGCGAGCGCCATTTTCGTCTCGTTCCTCAACAACAACGCGAACCTCATGGGCGCGTTCGGCTACATGGGCAGCCCACTCGTGACCGAGCGCGGCGCGATGCCGAGCGCCGAGCAGCAGGAGCTGGTGGTGGTCGCTTCACCCTTCTTCCCGAGCAAGCTCTCCGAAGGGTATTCGAGTCCGACCGCACTCACCGTCGCGAGCGTCAACGGCGTCCACATCAGAAGCCTCGCCCATCTGGTGAGCGTGCTGCGGGATCTCAAGGACGAGAACGTGGTGTTTGAGTTCGCGAACCGCAGCGGCGAGGCGATGGTCTTCCCGCGCGCACAGATGGTGGCCGCGACCGACGGCATCCTGACCGACAATGGCGTGCGGGCGCAGGGCTCTTCGGACATGCTCGCGATATGGCAGGGCAAAGGCGGCAAGTGATGTCTACCGAGACCCGACACAGCACGAGCGCCGGCAACCGCGCGGTCACGACCGCCCGGCTCACGCAGATGAAGGCCCAGGGCCAGAAGATCGCGGTACTGACCGCCTACGACTACAGCTTCGCGCGCCTGCTCGATGAGGCGGGGCTCGATGTGCTGCTGGTCGGCGACAGCGCATCGAATGTCATGCATGGACATGAGACGACCCTGCCGATCACGCTCGATCAGATGATCGATCATGCGGCCGCGGTGGTGCGCGCGGTCTCGCGGGCGCTGGTGGTGGTCGACATGCCCTTCGGCAGCTACCAGGGCGACAGCCAGCTCGCGCTGCAGAGCGCGGTACGCATCATGAAGGAGTCCGGCGCCCATGCGGTGAAGGTCGAGGGTGGCGCGATCATTGCGGAGAGCATCCAGCGCATCCTCTCGGCCGGAATTCCGGTGATGGGCCACCTGGGGCTCACGCCACAGTCGATCTACAAGTTCGGCACCTACGTGGCGCGCGCGACGGCGCAGGAAGAGGCCGACCAGCTGCTGCGCGATGCGCAACTGCTGCAGGAACTGGGCTGCTTTGCGATGGTGCTGGAGAAGATTCCCGCGCTGCTCGGCGAGCGGGTCTCGAAGCTGCTGACGATTCCGACCATCGGCATCGGAGCCGGACCCGGTACCGATGGCCAGGTGCTGGTCACGCAGGACATGCTGGGCATCAACAAGGAGTTCTCGCCGCGGTTCCTACGTCGGTATGCGCAGTTGCACGACGTGATGACCGCGGCGTTTCGCCAATACTTGGCGGACGTGCGGGCCGGGAAGTTTCCGTCGGCGGATGAGAGTTACTGAGCAAAGAACCGCGGTGCGCCCCTGCCGAGAGGGGGTCACGACAAGCGCGCACCGCGTTGCTAGCAACCTTGCGATCATTACGACCGCGCGCGTCAATCTGACGCTCGGAGTTCTTATTGCAAATGGGATGCCAGCCGCCGCAGTCTGCTGCAATGCGCGTAAGTGACTGATTGTTCGTGAACGTGACCGTGACGGGTCGGGTCTAAACTTGAGGATTGCACCGATTTAGGACACTGCATGCACGCCCAGCGCGCAACACTCAACCCTTCGATGAGGATGGACTGATGCACAGACGAGAGATGATGCAGCGGGCGGCCGCGGCGCTGGGTGCCGCCGGGTTACCCCTCGGCACCCTGCTCGAAAGCGCCTTCGCCGCGGCCACACCGGGCTCGGGTCTGCGCCGGCTCGGCAAACCCGAGCCCTTTGACTACGCGAAACTCAAGGGGACCGCGCGCCAGCTCGGCAGCGCGGCCTACAAGCCGCGCCCGGATGCCTTGCCGCCGGCCATCGCGGCCCTCAACTGGGATCGCTGGCAGTCCATCCGCTTCCGTAACGAGGAGTCGCTCTGGGCGAATGATCATCTGCGCTACCAGGTGCGGTTCTTCCATCTGGGCTTCACCATCAAGAAGCCGGTGCGCATGTACCTGATCGAGAACGGCCAGGTCCAGGAACTGGGCTTCGACCGCAACATGTTCGACTACAGCGCCAGCGGACTCAAACCCGCGCAGGTTCCCGAGAACCTCGGTTTCGCAGGCTTTCGCCTGAACTTTCAGACCGACTGGGTGCGCGATGTGGCGGCATTTCAGGGCGCCTCGTACTTTCGCGCGGTCGATGGCGACATGCAGTACGGCATGTCGCAGCGCGGTCTGGCGGTGGATACCGGCATGCCGTATCCGGAGGAATGGCCGGAGTTCATCGCCTACTATCTCGAGCGGCCGCAGGCGAACTCCAGTCAGCTCACGGTCTACGGCCTGCTCGACTCGCCGAGTGTGGCGGGCGCCTATCGCTTCGTCATCCAGGCCGGCGACACGCTGATCATGGACGTGGATGCGGCGCTCTACCCCCGCAAGCAGATCGATCGCATCGGCATCGCCCCAGGCACCAGCATGTTTCTGTTCGGTTCGAATGACCGGCGCGCCGACTTCGACTGGCGGCCACAGATTCACGACTCCGATGGTCTGCAGATCTGGACCGGCTCCGGGGAGTGGATCTGGCGTCCGCTGATGAACCCGCCGGTGGTGCGCACCAACAGCTTCGTCGACAACGGTCCGCGCGGCTTCGGCCTGGTCCAGCGCGAGCGCGCCTTCACCCAGTACGAAGACGACGGCGTGTTCTATGACAAACGGCCCTCGGTGTGGGTCGAACCGAAGGCCAAGTGGGGTGCCGGTCAGGTCATGCTGGTGGAGATCCCGACGCTCGATGAGACCTTCGACAATATCGTGGCGTTCTGGAATCCCGCGGACAAACCGCAGAAGGGTCAGGAACTGCTGTTCGGCTACAAGCTGTACTGGTGTCGCGAAGTACCCGTGAGTTCGGGGTTGGCGACGACCCGCGCCACGCGCACCGGCATCGGTGGCATCGTGGGTCAGAAGCGCACCTATTTCTCCTGGCGCTTCGTCGTGGACTTCGCCGGCGGCGATTTGAGCATGCTGGGTGAACACGCCAACGTGGTGCCGATGATTTCGGCGTCGCGGGGCAAGGTGGAGATCACCTCGGCGCGACCGCTGCACGAGATCAATGGCTGGCGTGCGATGTTCGACCTGCATTTGACAGATGACAGTGTGGAGCCGATCAATCTGCGACTGTTCCTGGCGCAGGATGGACAGCCGCTGACCGAGACCTGGTTGTATCAATACTCGCCACCGCCGGCCGATGAGCGCGACCTGGAACCGGCGGAACGCCATCTAAAAGCTCGCAAGGCGTAACGCGGCGGGAGGATAATCGGTTGCGGGTCGCGCACTGGCGCTGTGCGGCCCGTCACGCACCTGCACCAAATACCGGCGCTGCGTGGGGGGACCGTGTTAGAAAACCTCGACTGGCGCATGCGTGAAGTTCTGGCACATATGTTGCTGGATTCCCGTGCAGAGGTAACGCAATGACCGCGACGACCGATCCGGACCTGACTCCCCAAGGTGTCTCACCGAGCGGAGTGGGCGCGCACGCGCTGTCCCGCAGCGAAGTCATCGATGCCGTCGCGCGCGTCGTGGCGCGCCAGGGGCCCGGCGCGCTGCGCTGGGCGGCAATCGTCAAGGAGGCCGGCAGTCCGACCGTTTCACAGGCCTGGGACTGGTATCCGGATCTGCAGGCGCTGCTCGATGAGTGCTACTCACGCACTGCGCAGGGAATCGAGGAGAGCCTGCTGGTCGGCGAAACGGCGCCCGGCACGGCGCTCGAGAAACTGGCGGCGTTCCTGGTCGCGGCGCTGGACATCCGGCGCGAGCGCGGTTCGTTCCTGTCCTTTCGCGTCAGCGATGATCTGCCCGAGCGGCAGCGGCGCCGGCTGCGTGAGCGCGAGCTCATGCTGCTCACGCGCCTCAAACGGATATTGATGAAGGGGCAGCAGGATGGGTCGCTGGCGCTGCGCCATGTGGATTCCGCCTGCGCCATGATCTTCGCCTGTCTCGAGGTGCCCGCGACGGCCGGGGATGGTCCCGAGCAGCGCATGTGGGACGGCGAGCTGATCGAGCTGTTGCTGGCGGCGCTGGCCGAACCGCATGCGCCGGAGTCGGTACTGCGGCGCGAGATCGAGGTGGCGCATGGCACCTGCCGCTGCGGCACCGTGCGCTACGAAATCGATGGACCCTTCGATGTCATGTCCCATTGCCACTGCTCGATCTGTCGCATGCAGCAGGGCACGGCCTTCGCGACCTATGTGTCGGTGCCGCAGGGTCGCTTCCGGTGGATGGCGGGGCAGGAGCAGGTGACCCACTACGCGGCGGAGGCGGCTGAAGCCGCCGAGCAGCGCTCGTTCTGCAGTCGTTGTGGCTCACCGACGCCGTCGCTCGACGGCGAGGGCGGCACGGCCTATTGCCCGGCCGAGAATCTGCAGCGTGATCTGGGCATCAGGCCCCAGACGCATATCTTCGTCAGGCCGTAGGGCGGCAAGGCCGAGCGTCAGCCGGGATTTTCACATCCCGGCTGATCCCTTCACAGCAGCGACTTTACGGGTGCTTCGGGCCGGTCATCGCACCACCCGGAATGGCGCTGGCAGCCGGAGCCGGCGGCGGCGCGGGCTTCACGCTGATCAGTTCCACTTCGAACTTCAGCAGTGAATTCGGCGGGATCGGCGGCGGCGAGTTCTGGCCATAGGCGAGCTCGGGCGGGATGAACAGGTCGATCTTCGAGCCGGGCTTCATCAGCATCAGGGCTTCCTGCCAACCCTTGATCACACCCTGAATGGGGAAGCTGGCCGGCTTGCCGCGCTTGTAGGAGCTGTCGAACTCGGTGCCGTTGAGCAAGGTGCCGCGGTAGTTGACCGTGGCCTCGTCCGTGAGCTTCGGTGTCTCGCCGGCACCCGCACGGTCCACCTTGTACTCCAGGCCGCTGGCGGTCGTGATGACTCCCGGCAGTTTGCCGTTCTCGGCGAGGAATTTTGCGGCGGCGGCCTTGTTCGCAGCCCCCTGGCTGTTGCGGGCGGTCTCGATCAGCGTCTGCACGCGCTGGCCATCCTCGGGCGCCGCGGTCGACTTGCCGGCCAGTGCGTCCTTCAGACCCTGCAGAATGCGGTCGAACTCCACGGTCTCGGGCGTGAGTCCGTAGCCATGCAGCTGCGTGCCCACCGAAACACCCAGGCTGTAGCTCGCCTTGGCTTTGACTTCGGCGGCCGAGGGTTCCTTGGCACCCGGAGCAGAACTGGCCTTCTTGGCGGCGGCAACGGTCGCGCCGGAGCCCGTATTGCCACTGGTCTGGGCCTGGGCAGGCAGCGCGCCGGCCAGCAGGATGGTGCCAACGGCGAGGGAGATCCCCGCGGCGGCTTGAGTCATGCGACGCGCGTTCTTGGCCGCGCAGTGCCTTGATTTCACGAAACACCTCAGATGCTGGAGTAAATTTTCGGGCGGCTAGTTTCGCCGTTCGCGGCCGCTTGTGCTTGGATTTCGACGCGGCAGCTTAGTTGCACCGTATTACGGTCTGAAGTGGGTGCGGGTACACTTGCGCCCCCCTTCCACTGTGCCGAAGCGTAGCCATGTTTGAGCGTCTCGACCGTGTCCCGGATGATCCGATTCTTGGCCTGATGGCCGCATTCCGTGCCGATTCCGACCCGAAAAAGGTGGATCTCGGCGTGGGCGTATTCCGGGATGCGAAGGGCAACACCCCGGTTCTGGACAGTGTCCGGAAGGCTGAAAAAGCCGTTCTGGAGCGTCAGACCAGCAAGACCTACGTGGCCCCCGCGGGTAATCCCGCATTCAATCAGGCCATGGAAAAGCTGGTTTTCGGAGCCGACCATCCGGTGTTCGCGGCCGAGCGGATCCGCTCCATTCAAGGTCCGGGCGGCTGTGGCGCCCTGCGCCTGGGGGCCGAACTGGTCCGTCTGGCCTCGCCGCAGGCGACGGTGCACGTCAGCACCCCGACCTGGGCCAATCATGTGCCCTTGATGACGGGCACCGGGCTCAAACTGGCGCGCTATCCGTATTACGAGCCGGCCAAAGGGTCGATCAACTTTGCCGCCATGTGCCAGGCCCTCGAGGCGCTGCCCCCGGGGGATGTGGTGCTGCTGCACGCCTCCTGCCACAACCCCACGGGTGCGGATCTGTCCCGGGAGCAGTGGCAGGAGCTGGTACCGCTGTTCCGGCGCCGCAACTTGCTGCCCTACATCGACATGGCCTACCAGGGTCTCGGAAGCGGACCGGACGAGGACGCCTTCGGCCTGCGCCTGTTCGCCGCCGAGCTGCCCGAGCTGCTGGTCGCGGTGTCGTGTTCCAAGAACTTCGGCCTGTACCGCGAACGGGTCGGCGTGCTGCATGTGATCACCGATCAGCCCGGGGTCGGCGTCGCCGCGCTCAGTCACGAAGTGCGCGTCGCCCGCAGCATCTATTCGATGCCGCCGGATCATGGCGCGGCCATCGTCAATGAAATTCTCGGCGATGAGGCGCTGCGCGCCGGTTGGGCGAGTGAACTCGGCACCATGCGCGAGCGCATCAACGGCCTGCGCCGACAGCTGGTCGCGCAGCTGCGCGATGTGTTCCCGGCGCGTGACTTCGGATTCATCGCGCAGCAGAAGGGCATGTTCTCGCTGCTGGGGCTCACCGTGGAGCAGGTGCTGCGGATCCGCGCCGAGCGCCACGTCTACATGACCGACGACAGCCGCATCAACATCGCCGGCCTGCGCAGCGAGAATCTCGAGTATTTCGCGCAATCCGTCGCGCATGTCCTCGGCTGATACCGCCGCGCGGCTGCTCGCCAGACTGGACGGTCTGGCCGCGGACTTTGCGCCGCACCTCGGGGTGGCCGAGCAGCTGGCGCGGCTGCCGCCGCAAATCTCGGCGCCGCTGCTGCGCGAGGGATTCTTCCGCCTTTGGATTCCGGCGTCGTTCGGCGGACTCGAGCTATCGTTGCCGGATGCGCTGCGCATCTACGAGGCCGCCGCCGCCATCGACGGGTCGCTCGGCTGGGCCGTGATGATTGGCGCCGGCGGCGGCATGTTCGCCGCCTGGCTGCCGCCTGCGGGGGCGCAGGAACTGTTCGCGCCCCGGGACGCGTTGGTCGCCGGTTCCGGTGCGCCCACCGGTTTCGCCGAACGCGTTCCCGAAGGCTATCGCGTACGCGGCGCGTGGCGTTTCGCCAGCGGCGCGCACTATGCCTCGGTGTTCACCGCCGCCTGCATCGTCACCGAGGGCGGCAAGCCGGTGCAGGATGCGCACGGCGCGCCGCTGATCCGCGCCATGTCGATCGCACCGGCCGCGGTGCGCATCCTGGAGACCTGGGATCCGACCGGCATGCGCGGTACCGGCAGTCATGACTTCGAAGTGCAGCAGGCGCTGGTGCCTGAGCACCACTCGTTTTCGGTCATCACGGATGCGCCGCGCGCGACCGGCCCGCTGTATCAGCTGCCCTTCAACGTACTCACGGAGTTGCCCGTCAGCGCCGTAGGCCTCGGCATTGCGCGCCATGCGCTGAAGGAGTTTGCGCGCGCGCTTTCCGCGCACAAGCTGACGGGCGTCGCAGCGGCGACCGCGAGCACGCGCTTCGCGCAGGCGCGGGCGGTGCTGGAGCTCGCCGCGCAGACCGTCAGCGGTCTGGCCGAGGAGGCGTGGCGGACGGTCGCGGACGGAGGACACCTTTCTGCGGCGCAGCTGGCTCGCATTACGGCCAGTTGCTGCGTCTCGCAGCAGCAGCTGCGGCAGGCGCTCGGGGAGCTCGCGAGCGCCTTGGGGATGCGGGCCATCGATCAGCGCAGCGATTTTTCCCGCGCCTGGCGCGATCTGCTCACCCTCGGTGCCCACGCCAGCCTCGCTCCCGCGCGGCTCGAGGCCGCGGGCAGCACCTTGCTGGCCTCAGACCGGTCGCAGTGACACGATGAGTTGCGCCAGCGAAGTCAGCGGTGGACCACAGACGCTTCCCGAACATACATAAGCCACGGCCGCGCCTCGCGCCGGTTTGTCCGCCAGTGCCGCCGGCAGCTGCGCGCTGTCCTCGGGTATCGCGAAGATCATGCGTCGCGGTGCGTACAGGCGGGCGAGCTGACTGCGCCATTCCTCGATCTGCGTGGCCTCGCCGCGGATGATGACGATCTGCGGCGGGTGAATCAGTTCCTCGAGCGCCGCGAGCATCGCCACATGTCCCTGGGGTCGCTGCTCGAGGCCGCGCCAGGCGGCACGCAGGGTGCCTTCGGCGGCCGCCAGCCACTGCGGCCGGCCCAGCAAGTGGCCCAGCCGCTGCAGGGCGAAGGCCGCGATGGCATTGCCGGAAGGGGTGGCGTCATCCGCAAAGACCTTCGAGCGATGGATCAGTTGTTCGTGATCATCGGCGGTGAAATAAAAGCCGCCGGCATCGGGGTCATGAAAGTGCTCCATCATCACCTGCGCCAGTTCACCGGCGAACTGCAGCTCATCCGCGCGCACCCGCACCTGCTGCAGCTCCAGGATGGCATCCAGCAGGTAGGCATAATCATCGAGGTACGCCGCCAGATGCGCCTCATCGCCCAGCGCCGTCGCCAGCAGTCGTCCGTCACGCCACATGCGACGACGGATGAAAT
>Ga0210385_10000360_pt1 | contig 35610 bp, 30 predicted proteins | sample IncBWH26OmetaG_FD_160107 | JGI IMG/M metagenome (GOLD analysis project Ga0210385, IMG submission 160107) | Forest soil microbial communities from Barre Woods Harvard Forest LTER site, Petersham, Massachusetts, United States - Inc-BW-H-26-O ...
ACCGGTTGGTGACCCAGACGTTGCCTTGGCTGTCGATGTTAAGACCGCTGTTGTTGATCCCAGTCTTGAAGTTCTCGACCTTGCTCGGATCAGCAGCGGGAAAGCGAGTGACCTTGTCGTTGCCGTTTGACACCCAGATGCGGTCCTGCTGGTCGATGGCGAGGTGAAACGGCGCTAGAAACGACTTGCACGGCTCTGCGCTGTCGCCTTCGCAAACAATCCGGCCCTTGGTCAGATCGCCCTGGGGGAAATGGACGAGTTGCCTCTTTTCGACGCCGAGGACCCAGACATCGCCGCTCGGCGTGACAATAATTCCCTGCATCAGCCCGAGCTTGCCATCGAAGGATATTCCCTCTGGAGGCGTCAGCGGCTTGCCGTTCTTGTCGAACACCGCAATCGCCCTGCTGCCGTAAGTGGTGAACCAGGCGTTATCCTTGGCATCGACCGCAGCGCCAAAGGTGCCGCCTTCCATCCCGCCCCCAGTGAAGCCAGTAATATTCGGTGAGAGAGGGCGGCCGTTCGGTGCAAACTTGGTCGCGTGACCCTGCCATAGGCTATCCTGCCCCTGCCAACCGACCGTGAAGTTGTCGGCAACCCAGAGGTTGCCCTCGCTGTCGAACATGGCCCCGCCGCCCGCACGATAGCCACCGCCGTCGAACTTAAGTGGCAGCACCCAAGCACTGGGCGCCCAGTTCAAGTACGGCATATACGGAACAGGTCGCAGGTTCTTGCCATTCGGGACCGGATAGAATTGGTCCAGAAGAGCGAAGAGCTTTTCCGGCTGGTACCAAGAATTGCGGGCAATGGACTGAGCCGCCGCAAGCGTGTCGGTGGCCACTTTGCCGTTTGGAGCCGTCGCCGCCGCAAAGAGATTGTTGCAAGCATCGGCATTAACCCGCGTGTTGCAACCCGCGAGCAGGTCCGCCAGCGTCGCAAAATTGGCCATTGTCGGCGTCTGGCCGCTGTTGAGCGGGTCTTGAATAGCGCCCCCCCAGCCGCCCGTTGCAAGATCAACGAAGTTCGGCACGTTGCCAGCGGCGACGCGCAGGCCGAGCGCGTGACCCTTAATCGCAGTGCCCTCAAGGAATTGCGCGTTTGTCCACACCGATGCGACGGTGGTCATCTCGTTGATAACGACCTTGTCCGGGGGCGTATTGCCCAACACCGTCAACAGGGCGATGGCCGGATTGTCGCTGCTGCCCTTGTTGATCGTGGCTACGCCACCTTTGGCAACCAAATATAGACTGACATCCGCGCCCGGCGTTTCATCAGTGCCAAGTTCAAAACGTCCGTCACTACCGGTTTGTGTTTGAGCCAGTTGTTTGGGATCGCCCGCATTTGCTTCCCATAAGGTGACGGTGGAGTTTGCGAGTGGACCGCCGCCCGCTTGGACCTGGCCTTCGATATGAACGGCGGCCGTGGCCGGGTGACATGCCCAGCCGAGCAGTCCACACGTTGCCAGAGCTATGCCTATGCCGGATTTGCGAGTTTCAATCACGGGCAACTCTCCGCATTGAGGATGATCCGAGTTCGGCGATAGGTCAGAGACGGCGGAGCTTAACTTGCCCGGCGAATTGGGCAGCATTGAAGCGAATTAAGGCGCGCAATTCAACGGCCGGAATGGCGGCACTTGGCCCTTAGCTGCCTCGCGGGTTGGCCACTGCTGCGGCTGCTTTCGGGTGAAGACCGGACACGCGTCCACTCCATCCGAAGAGTTCTCTAATACGTCAACCGTCCGCCTACGCGGGCTTCAGTGCTCGTTGGCTGTGATGGCAAATGAAAATGGGCCCTTCCAGCACCAATAAATACAAATGAAATCTAGATTAGCCTTGCAGGCAAACAGCTTGCGGCCTTCGGCTCGCTAACCCTCATATCCGCCTTCACAGAGCCCCATAAATGACCGCTGGAGGGCTTGGCGTTCCGGGCCGCTACTCACGACACCCCCACGTATCCCAGGAGGGCGGAAAGGCCCAAATGACGGGGGCTTCGCGAGGATTGCCCTCGGCGCCACGCTATCGCTTACGTGCCCCCCTTATGCTCTCCCTTCTCCCCCCCAGGATGGTCTGCATTGACGTCACCTGGGGTGGCTATTCACGCTTCACAGCAATGTTGAGATTAGTGACGGCCTTGAACTCCTGAACCATGATCCGTCTGACGACCTCTTCAGCGGACGCCTTCACCACTACACAGTCAAAGACTGGAAGAGCAATGATGCTTTGCTTCTGACATTGCCGCAGCACCCTCATCATGATTTCGCTTTCGAGGAACTGTAGCCGATGCCCCGTCTCTGGGTTAGACAGTAGCGGTTCCAGTTTCGGGTGACGTTGCAGAACGGCGCCAGTCACATCAGCGCAGGGAGTTCGGCGTGGAAACAACTTCCCTGCCCTTGAGGGAGCCTGTCAACGGGGTGCTTGAAGAGCATTGCGTTGAAGACTTTCTTCACGCCATCTCGATGGCCCTCAAGCCCCGGAAGTACGTAAGCGTCACCCGGAGCAGGCTTGGCACCCGCGAGGAAGTAGGCGAGCACAGGGTTCAGTTGCGAGTAGTCTAGCCCCACGACACGTTGGCCTTCGATGCGCTGGCCAAGCAACCGAACGGGCTTCGGCAAGTTCTCCCAGAACCCACCGAAGAGCCTGCCGCCCCTGTCGAACTGTCCGAGCGTGAACTGGCGTCGTAGCTGCCGCGCGCTCACGTCTACGCGCTTCTCGTAAGCGGCTGGAATAAACTGAATGTCCGCCTTCCGCAGCCAGGCATTGATAGACCGTAGCTCGGCGCGATAGCGATTGGTCGTGGGGGTGTCCACGTAGTCAATGCGCTCCCCTTCGTCCCAATGTCCGCGCTTAGGCCGCTTCAGGATGATGACCTCCTGTCCATCCTGTCCCCTGAAGTCCTCGGGAGTAAGCCCGTGCTCCCTGATGAGCCGAATGAGCTTTGGGCCTGCACGGACGGTGCTGCGCTTGGACTGGCCTGGAAGCCCTGAGTAGCGGCCCTTGATTACGTGCGCGTACCCAAGGTCGTTGAGGGTCTTCAGCATCTTGGGGAACGAGCGCGGAAACGACAGAGGCTCGTATCTGTTCGTCTTCTTGCCCAAGTTCTTCTTGGCGAGTGGCACCGGAACGCCCTGTCCTGGATTAGCGCTGAGGTACTGACAAACCAGATTGGCTAGGAGTGGGATCATCACCGTGTAGAGGGCGTCTAGCGCTCTGCCTGTCATCGCGCGCTGGCGCCCGTGCGCCTTAACGGCAAGCAACGGGACGCCGATGACCTCGTGCGCGCGTCTGGTGGAGGGAACCAGGGCCGGATTGAACCAAGTGTCGCGCTGACGTTCGCCCGCGGCATTAGCCACGCTTGTCACTCCAGTGCGTAACGAGGAAACTTCTTCAGAGCTTCAGCCATGTCCTCAAGTGTTGGCGCCCCGTACCCTGCACCTATGCTCTTATGGGCATGGCCGGTGATGTAGTCCGACGTGCGTTCGGTGATGCCGGCTCGATCCGCAATTTGCTTGAACGTGTGCCGCCACGCGTGATTGGGCGATAGTTCCTTATCTGTAACGCCTAAGCCGCGCACCCAACTGGCCAGCCGTTGTCGTGCCTGAACTGAGCGCGGCTTCTTGCCCTTCACGTCGTCGCGCTTTCTCACGGGATTGTAAAATAGAGGACCGACGCCGCGCTGAGCAACGAATTTCATGAAGCCTTGCTCGATCAAGTGCTCGTGCAAAGGGACTACGCGCGCTTTGCCTCCCTTGACCGCGCCTGCTTCAGGCGTGATGCGCAGCGCAGGGATACCCTCTCGCTCAATCACATCGACACCACGTAACTGAGTAATCTCACCGGGCCTTGCGCCAGTGTATGCACAAAGCCAAGGAACCCAGCGACGCGCCGCATTGTCGGGGCTTTCCGTGTTCGTGATTGCGAGTGAGGCTTTCAGTATCGTTCGCCGCTCATCCGGCAGAAATGCTTGCGTCTCACGCAGCTTGGCCCTCTTCGGAACTGTGATTTTCACATCAGCGAACGGATTGCGCGGGATTAGCTTATGGCTTTTGGCCCAACCGAATACAGTCTTGCTCGCACGAAGCCAGTTGTTGCGGATAGTCGCTGCGGAGCGTTCCTTACCGATGAGGCCCGTGATCCAAGCCTGCGCCTCATCCGCGCTAATTGAACCGCCGCTACGCCCCTCAAAGTGTGCGCTCATGTCTGAGAAGAAGTAGCGCCAAGTGTCTACGGTGCTCACAGCGGGATTGCGCTCACTCACCCAGCGGTCAAACAGTTGCTGTGGCGTCTCGCCCGCGTCCGCGACCTCAACCTTGGGGAACTGCTTGGCGTATCCATCGTCCCGGTAGTCCCCCTGAGCTTGGCGGATCAATCGGCGCAGTGCGGCCGAAAGATCGTAGTAGAGCCAATCCACAAAGCGGTCGTGTGCCTCCCTGCTCAGCACCTGTCCTTTCATCGCAAGGAACTGTGCCGTCTCTCCCACGTCCGCTAGGATAGGCCGCACGGTTCTCCTGAGTTCCTCATCGTCTCGCCAGAGGTCATCAGGTTCGCTTCGTTCCCACTCGGCATCCCCAACGGCCTCCAGCATAGCTTCGTGGACCTCGTCGCGAAGCGCTTCCCACTTCCGCAAATCGCTGGCGGGATGACGCGCGACGAACCATTCGTACCATTCGCCCGCAAGCGCGCGCGCTTGACGCTCCGTGAGCGTTACGCCCTCGCCGTTTCGCTTCGCCCGGATGGCGCTTATGTGCGCTTCGGTTTCCGCGAGCCACTCACTGAATTGCTGCTTCGCCATCGGCGCTGTGGTGCCGACAGGTGCGAAGAACTTGGCCTCTAGGCGTGGTCCGTGAAGCGCCGCGTATTCGTCGCGCACGTCGTCGGGAATGCGCTTACGCGCACTCCAAGAACCGTTGCCGTTTCGCTTGAGGCCGACCATCCGAAACGCGCGCTTGTGTTGCGGCTTGTGTATTCGGCGTAGTCGTAATTGATATGCGCTGTCAAATAGATGCGAGTTATCAGCGCCCTGGGAGTGTAGCTGGTCGGAGCGGCAGGATTTGAACCTGCGACCCCCTCGTCCCGAACGAGGTGCTCTACCAGGCTGAGCCACGCTCCGACTGACGCGGCTTATACTAGCCGCATTCCGCAGCCGCAAGCGCTCCCGTTGCGCTTGCGTGCCTCCGCTATTTAGGCACTGATCCTGCGCCATGACAGCCCCATTGGTGACCCGCGTATCGAGGGCCGATGCCGCCGCCGTAAGCGACGCGGTGCGTTGCCTCATGGCCGGCGGGCTTGTCGCCTTCCCGACCGAGACGGTTTACGGCCTCGGGGCCGACGCCACCGACGGCCGGGCCATTGCGCGGCTCTATGAAGCCAAGGGCCGGCCGGCGTTCAATCCGCTGATCGCGCACGTCGCCGACCTGGCCGCGGCGCGGGCGCTAGCGCGGTTCGATGCCGACGCCGAAAAACTGGCCGAAGCGTTCTGGCCGGGGCCGCTGACCTTGGTGCTGCCCAAGACTGCCACCTGTCCGGTAGCGGAGCTGGCGACGGCTGGGCTCGACAGCATCGCGGTGCGCGTGCCCCATCACCCGGCGGCGCAGAAAATCCTTGCCGCATTCAAGCGAGCGATCGTGGCGCCGTCGGCCAACCGCTCTGGCCACGTCTCGCCGACCACCGCGGCGCATGTGCTCGCCGATTTGCGTGGCCGCATCGATCTTATCGTCGACGGCGGCGCGACGCCGGTCGGCGTCGAATCCACCATCGTCGCCTGCCTCGGCGCACCGATGCTGCTGCGGCCCGGCGGCCTGCCGCGTGACGACATCGAACAGGTGCTGGGGCGACCGCTGGCCGAGCCTCCTGCCGGCATCGCGTCAGAGGACGAGGCGCCGCTCGCGCCCGGCATGCTGGCGTCGCACTATGCCCCGCGCACGCCGCTGCGGCTCGATGCCGAACGCGTCGCGGCCGGCGAAGCGCTGCTCGCATTCGGATCGAAACTTGCCGCGGGGAGCGAGAGCGCGGCCGTTGTGCTCAACCTTTCGCAGCGCGGCGATCTGATCGAGGCGGCAGCCAATCTGTTCTCGCATCTGCGCGCGCTCGACGCCGCAGGCGCACAATCTATCGCCGTGATGCCGATCCCCCGCGACGGCCTCGGCGAAGCCATCAACGACCGGCTGGCGCGGGCGGCGGCGCCGCGGTGAATGCGCCCGTTATCGTTTCGGCAGCCGCTCTAAGGTGGGCAAGCCGTCGGGGATTTGATGGAACGCCTGCTTGTCGATGGTGTAGATCGCCATCTGCGGGCCGCCGAAAAGGCTTGGCTCGTCGAGCGTGCCGACTTTCAAGATCACGGCGGCCAGACCGGGCCGACGCGTGGCCAGATGCGTGCCGCAGTCGGCGCAAAATTCCCGCGTCACCGCGCGTTCGAGATCGCTGCGGGTAAATTGTTTTGGTGTCCCCGCCGTGTAACGGAAGCCGTCGGGCGGCATGAGCATGAACATGTTTGGCGAGCCGCCGCTGATATACTGGCATTCGCGGCAGTGGCACTGCGCTTTCAGCATCGGCTCGCCCTCGGCCGCATAGCGTACCTTGCCGCAATAGCACCCGCCCTCCAGCTTCATGGCATTCTCCTTGATGCGAGTATGGTCGCTCGTGGATGGCGCGCAAGAGGGGCATGATTTAAGCCGAGCCACGACCCGAAGAAGGATGCGCTTGCGCGGCGTTTGCCCGGCTGTCATCTATGGAGTCTGAACTCGTTTGCCCGGACCTGCCCCGATGCTCGATAAACCGCCAAATCTGCACGCCACAAGTCTGCACGCGAAAAAGCTCGATCCCGCTTTGCTCGCGCGCTTCGCCGCCATCGTCGGCGAAAAATTCGCCATCACCGATCCGGACCTGCAGGCGCCGTATCTGGTCGAGATGCGCAACATGTTCCAGGGCCATACGCCGGTGGTGTTGCGGCCGTCGACGGTCGCCGAAGTTTCGGCGATTTTGAAGCTCGCCAACGACACCGGCACGGCGATCGTGCCGCAGGGCGGCAATACCGGCCTGGTCGGCGGCCAGATCCCGCTGCACGACGAGATCGTGCTCTCGCTCAACCGCATGGATCGCATCCGCGAGGTCGATCCGACGTCGAACACCATCACCTGCGAGGCCGGCGTCACTTTGCAGCGCACGCGGGAGGCGGCCGCCGAAGTCGACCGGCTCTATCCGCAGCTCTTGCCGTCGGAAGGCACCTGCACCATCGGCGGCAATCTTTCCACCAATGCCGGCGGCACGGCTGCGATCGCGCACGGCATCGCGCGCTCGCACGTGCTCGGCATCGAGGTGGTGCTGGCCGACGGCCGGGTCATGAACAATCTTAACAAGCTGAAAAAGGACAATACCGGCTACGATTTGAAAAATCTTTTCATCGGCGCCGAAGGCACGCTCGGCATCATCACCGCCGCGGTGCTTCGCCTGGTGCCGCGGCCGCGCTCGGTGGAAACCGCGTTTGCCGGCATCAAATCGCCGGAAGCGGCGCTGGAGCTGCTCGGCATCGCGACGGAACGCACCGCGGGCGGCGTCACCTCATTCGAGATCATGACCCGGCGCGGCATCGAGCTCGTGCTCGAGCACGGCGCCGGCTGCCGCGATCCGCTCTCGACGCCGCACGACTGGTACGCGCTGATCGAGCTGTCGTCGCAACAGCGCGAAGGCTTGCGCGAGGTGATGGAAGAGATCCTCGCGGAAGGCATGGAGAAGGGCCTCGTCGCCGACGCCACCATCGCCGACTCGATCGAGCAGGCCAAGATGTACTGGCGCATCCGCGAATTGTTCGGCGAGGTCCAGCGCTACGCCGGCGGCTCGATCAAGCACGACGTCTCGGTGCCGGTCGCAGCCGTGCCCGCCTTCATCGCCGAAGCCAACGAAGCGGTGACCAAGCTCATCCCCGGCGCGCAGCCGCTGCCGTTCGGCCATCTCGGCGACGGCAATATCCACTACAACGTCACCCAGCCGGTCGGCGCCGACAAGGCCGAGTATTTGCTGCGCTGGGACGACGTCAACGCCGTGGTTTTCGCCGTGGTGAAGAAATATGGCGGCTCGATTTCCGCCGAGCATGGTATCGGTGTGGTCAAGCGCGATCTGTTGCCGTCGGTGAAGGATTCGGTCGCGTTTGCGCTGATGCGTGATCTCAAGCATCTGCTGGATCCGAACGGTATCCTTAATCCGGGCAAGGTGCTTTGATCGTCATTGCGAGCGTAGCAAAGCAATCCAGGACGGCGGCGCCGAGCTGGATTGCTTCGTCGCTGGGCTCCTCGCAATGACGGGAACGTCTAAACCTGCAACGAAAAATGCTCCAACAATCCGCGCCGCCCCGCGGGCGTGATCGTCAGCGCGCGTCCATCGCGCACCCGCTCGATCCATTTCAACTCGAAGCACCGGTGGGACAACGCCGCGCCGACGGCACCGCCGATATGCGGCCGCCGTTCCGTCCAATCCAGACACGGCCGGCAGAACACCCGGCGCTTGGCGCGGGCGGGAGACAGATCGACGCCGAGCTTGCTTAAGAATTCCGTGCCGGCCGCCGTCACCTCGCCGGCTTCGTCGCCGAGGATGACATGCTCGCGCTCGATCAGCCGGTCGGCCAGGCCGACACCGAGCGTACCGGCGATGTGGTCGTAGCAGGTTCGGGCGTGACGCAGCTTGTCGTCGAGATGCGATTTCGGCTGGAACCGCGGCGGACCTTCGAGCGCGACGCTCATGATGCTTTCCAGCATCTGCCCGACATGGGGCCCGGCCAGGCGATAGTAGCGGTGGCGGCCTTGCTTCATCGGCACCAGAAGCCGCGCCGCGGCGAGCTTGCCGAGATGGCCGCTGGTGGTTTGCGGCGTCACGCCGGCGGCAAACGCCAGCTCGGTCGCGGTCAGCGCGCGGCCGCCGAGCAGCGCGCACAGGATATTGGCGCGTGCCGGGTCGCCGACCAAAGCCGCGACTTCCGCCATTTGCGGTGCATTCGACATGCATCGAATATGGACGCCGCGGCGCGCCATTGCTACCGGCAATGCTTCGGTCGCGGCCGAAGCAAATTGCGGCAAAACGGGCGGACGAGCACGGCCGGCGCACCGATGTTGCGGCCGTCACGCGGCTAGAACAACGAGGCCTGACCGTCAGATGGTTTTGGCTGTTTTGCTTTTTTCTCTTTCGCGGTGGGCGGGTTCACGGCTGCTGGCGCGGCGCCAGCTGGAACCGGCGCGATGAGTGCCTCGGAATCGTTGACGACTCGGTTCACCGCGGCCGAGACCTCATAGACTTCGAGCAGCGCCTCGCTTGCCGGCACGATCAATGCCGCGGCGACGTCGGCGTCGACATTGGCGCAGTCGAGCCACATGTCGAACGCGTCGGGCGTGACGAACACCGGCATGCGCTCGTGAACGGCCGCGAGCGTGCGGTTCGCCGTCGTGGTGATGATCGCCGCGGTATCGATCTCTTCGCCGTTCGGCCCGGTCCAGGTCTCGTACAAGCCGGCGAAAGCCAGCGGCGGCGCGGTGCCGTCGGCGCCGCGTTTGGCTTGCACGAAATACGGCCGCTTCGGCGGGCCAGATGTTCCCGAAGCCTGCCATTCATAAAAACCGTCGGTCGGAATGAGACAGCGCCGCCGCCGCATGGCGTTGCGAAAGGCAGGTTTATCGAGCACGGATTCGCCGCGCGCATTGATGAGCAGCGGAAACGTCTTCGGATCCTTGACCCACGCCGGCAGCAGGCCCCAGCGCATCAGCGCGAACGAGCGCTTGCCGTCGACGAGGCGCACGATGGGAATCGGCTGGGTCGGCGCCACGTTATAGCGCGGCGGGAAATTCGGCTGTTCGCCATAGCCGAACAGCGCCCGGATCGCTTCCGGCGTCGAGATGATGACATAGCGTCCGCACATGGTCTAAGTACCTCGGACCGAGCAGCTAGTGCTTGGGCCGGAATTAATCATCGTTCACGCCTTTTGCGAGACTAACCGAAATCACGCGAGCTACGATGAGCAACGACGAGCGATCGCGCACTTATCCAACGCGGCCGTATCTGGCGGTCAGCGCCGCCATCTTCCGCGACGGCCGGGTGCTGATCGTGCGCCGGGCGCGGCCGCCGGCCCACGGCCTCTATACGCTGCCCGGCGGCGGCGTCGAGCTCGGCGAGACCTTGGAGGAAGCCGTCATCCGCGAGGTCCGCGAGGAGACCAGCCTCGACGTCGAGCCGGTGGCGCTCGCCGGCTACCGCCAGGCCATCACGCGCGATGCCGCGGGCGGGGTCGAACGGCATTTCGTCATCCTGCCGTTCGCGGCGCGCTGGATCGCCGGCGAGGTTGCGCTCAACGAGGAATTGGCCGAAGCGCAATGGCGCGATCCGTCGGCGCTGTCCGACTTGAAGACCACCGAAGGGCTGGCGCTGATCGTGGGCGACGCCTGGGAGCGAATCGTGGAAGCGCGGTGACGGCCGCGTGCCTCAACCATGCCGCCTTGTCGTGCTTGCTCGACCGTCCGCTCGACCTTTAGGTATGCACCACCGATGCATCGAACATTGACCGCGCTGTTGTTTGCGATGTGCCTTGCCGCCGGGCCGGCCGGCGCGCAATTTTTCCAGTTTGGCCAGCCGCCGCAGCAGCCCTATCAGCAGCAGCCCTATCAACAGTATCCGCAACAGTATCCGCCCAGACCCCAGGCCCCGGCCCAGCCGAAACCCGGGCTGCCGCCGCTGGGCAGGACCCAACCCCCGGGTGCGCCGCAGTCGGCGGCGCCAGTGGCACCGCAGGTGGTGTCGGCACCTTACGATCACGATCTGCAGCGGCTGTCGGAAATCCTCGGCGCGCTGCATTTCCTGCGCGGAATTTGCGGCAGCAACGAAGGCCCGAAATGGCGCAACGAGGCGCAGGCGCTGATCGACGCCGAAGCGCCCGCGGGCGACCGCCACGACCAGATGGTGGCGAGCTTCAACCGCGGCTATCGCGGCTTCCAGCAAAGCTACCGCAGCTGCACGCCGGCGGCCGGCGTCGTCATCCACCGCTATCTCGAAGAGGGCGCCCATATCGCCCGCGAGATCACCGCCCGCTATGCCAATTAGAGCATGATCCCGAAAAGTGGGAACCGGTTTTCGGATAAGATCATGCTCAAAAGGAAAATCCTTCCGAAAGTGGCAGTCCTGCAGGCATTAACCCTGCCCCCAGGTTCGATTTTTACCCCCGAAATCCCATGCTAATTTGTTTTCAGGACAGGGACGCCGCCGGGGCCGGCGCGAGAGAAAATCATAATGAGTACGGCGACACCAAATTTAGCCGCCCGTGAAGCGGTGCCCGAGCATGAGCAAAAACGCATCGCGCTCGGTTATCTGCATGACGCCTGGATCGAGGCGCTGCACGACGGCATCGAGGGCGATTGTCTGGCGCAGACCGCGCTGTTTTTGGCGCTGGCCGAGTTGACCACGACCTATGGCGAAGACGCGGCCGCCCGCTATGCGGAGAACTTGAGCGCCCGCATCCGCAACGGCGAATTCTCGGTCCAGATTTCGCGGCAATAGCCGCACCTTCCGAACGAATATCTGCTCTCAAGCGCGCTTCGGATTGAGCGCAGTCAATCCATAATGCCGCGTCAGCACCGCCTCGATATCGGCGGGGAAAAACGGCTTTTTCAGAAACGCCGCGCGTTGCAGGCGCACGCGTTCGGCAAGCGTTGCGTCCTGCGCCGACGACATCACCACGACGGTCATGCGCCGCTTCTCGCGCTTGAACTCGGCGAGCGTCTCCAGGCCGTTGAGGCCCGGCATGTTGTAATCGAGAAAGACGATGTCGAATTCGTTCTCGCCGGCGAGCTTGAGCGCGGCGGCACCCTCGACCGCTTCGCTGACCTCGAAGGGAAATCGCGTCGCCGCGAGAATTTTGCGCACGATGCTGCGCATGGTCGAGGAATCGTCGACGACGAGGACGCGGCTCGGCAGCCGCACCCGCATCGACCGCTCGACCAGCCGCCGCACCTCTTCGAGCCGCACTGGCTTGGCCGCGACCGCGTCGGTCGGGAGCGGTTCCACGGCCAAGTCCGGCGCCGCGAGCAGCACCAGGAACGGGGGCTTGGGTTGAGCGTACGCGGCCGCGACCACTTGCGTGATCGCTACGCCCGCGACGGCGCCGTCGATGAAGACCAGATCGGCGCCGCCGCTGAGCGCCTGGCATGCCGCGGCGACGCTCTTGCATTCGGCGATCTCGATGGGCACCCGTGCCGTCGACGCCGCTTGCCGGAACATCTCGTGGTCGTTCTGCACCGCGGACAGCAAAACTGCCCGCAACGACAACAGCTCGTCGGTCATGCGCTCACCCCCTGAACGCGTGCTTTCGAATGCCGCGATCGGCCCCGTAGAACAACTGGTTTTGGAAAATAGTCCGGCGACCCCCACAGCCGCTGCGTCATTTTACACGTGTTGCCGAAGGATTTACAACGTAAGGTGCTTCAGGTCGCGTTTTTGTTTGCTGAGCGCACAGAAAATTCCACCGTATATCCGAGCCTTGAGAGAAATCGGCCGGTGTCCTACGTTCCCGGCGATATTTGGAAAGTTTTTGCCATGAAGGCTGCCCTGCTTGCGGATCGTGGCGTGGTCAAAGTCGCCGGTGACGGCGCGCGGACCTTTTTGCATGGGCTCGTCACTGCCGACGTTCTCGAGCTCAAGCCCGGAACGGCGCGCTTTTGCGCGCTGCTGACGCCGCAGGGCAAGATCATCGCCGATTTCATCGTCGCCGAGGCGCCGGCCGAGGATGGCGGCGGCTTCTTCCTTGACGTGCAGCGGACGCTTTGCGTCGCACTGGTTGCCAAACTGAACATCTACAAACTGCGCGCGAAGGTAATCGTCGAAGATCTCTCCACTGTGCTCGGCGTGCTCGCCGCCTGGGACCGCAGCGGCACGACAAAATTTGGCCTGAGCTATGCCGATCCGCGACTGCCGGCGCTCGGGCTTCGCGTGATGCTGCCGCCGCATCTCGCCGCCGCAGCCGCGGCCGATCTCGGCGCCACGCTGGTCGATGCCGGGCCATACGAGGCGCACCGCATCGCGCTCGGCGTGCCGCAGGGCGGCCTCGATTTCAGCTACGGCGATGCCTTCCCGCACGAGACCGACATGGACCAGCTCGGCGGCGTCGATTTCACCAAAGGCTGCTATGTCGGCCAGGAGGTGGTGTCGCGCATGGAGCACCGCGGCACGGCGCGCACCCGTGCGGTGCCGGTGCGCTATGACGGCACAGCACCCGCGCCCGGCGCCGCAGTGACGGCCGGCGACCGCCAGGTCGGCACCATGGGTTCCGCCGCGGCCGGCCGCGCGCTCGCACTGTTGCGGCTCGACCGGGTGGCGGAGGCGATATCGCGCGGCGAGCCGCTTGTTGGCGGCGGCGTGCCGATCCATCTGGTCAAGCCGGACTGGGCGCGCTTTTCCTTCCCCGGCGAAACCAAAGCCGCTGGATGAAAGCCATGAAAGCTCCCGTACACTCAGACGGCATCGTGCGCTGTCCTTGGCCCAAGGACGATGCGCTCTACGTCGCCTATCACGACCAGGAATGGGGCGTGCCGGAATACGACGACCGCGCGCTCTACGAAAAACTCATGCTCGACGGTTTCCAGGCCGGCCTGTCGTGGATCACCATCCTGCGCAAGCGCGACAACTTCCGCCGCGCCTTCGACGATTTCGTTCCGGAAAAAATCGCGCGCTACCGGCCCGCGAAGGTCGAGCGGCTGATGCAGGATGCCGGCATCGTGCGCAACCGCTCAAAGATCGAAGGCGCCGTGCGCTCGGCGCGGGCCTGGCTTGACATCATGGACAAGGGGCCGGGCTTTTCGAAGCTGTTGTGGGATTTCGTCGACGGCAAACCCAAGGTCAATCACTACAAAACGCGAGGCCAAGTACCGGCGGAGTCCGCAATCTCGCGCGCGATCTCCAAAGAGCTGGCGCAGCGCGGCTTCAAATTCTGCGGGCCAACCATCGTCTACGCCTTCATGCAGGCGGTCGGCATGGTCAACGATCATCTGGTCACCTGCTATCGCCATGCGGAGTGCCAGAAGCTCGGATCGCGCGGCCGTGGCTGACACGGTGCAGCGCGCCAAGCGGGCGCCGCGACTGACATCGGTGCCGCGCGCCTGGCAGCGCATGCTGTCGGGACGCCGGCTCGATCTGCTCGATCCGTCGCCGCTCGACATCGAGCTCGAAGACATTGCCCACGGACTGGCGCGCGTGGCGCGCTGGAACGGCCAGACCAAGGGCGCGCACATCTATTCCGTCGCCCAGCATTGCCTGTTGGTCGAGGCGCTGGCGCGGCTGCGCGCGCCGCGGCTCGATCGCGGCGGCCGGCTCGTAGTGCTGTTGCACGACGCGCCCGAATACGTGGTCGGCGACATGATCTCGCCGTTCAAGGCCGTGATCGGCGGCGACTACAAAGCGGTCGAATTGCGGCTCCTCACCGCGATCCATCGCCGCTTCGGATTACCGGCGGAAGCCTCGGCCGAGATCAAAGCGCTGATCAAAGCGGCCGACAGCGGCGCGGCCTATCTCGAAGCCACCAGGCTCGCCGGCTTCGAAGCTGCGGAAGCGCGCCGTTTCTTCGGCCGGCCGCCGGCGGTCTCCGCCACCATGGAGCGCGATTTCTTGAAACCCTGGCCCGCGGAAACGGCGGAAGCGCGCTATTTCGAGCGCATCAAAAAACTCGCCGGCACGTGAACGTCACACTTGCGCCGTGCGCGATTCCTATATGAAAGAGACCGCAGCAATCGATTCTTGAGGCCATGATTCACGTCTGCTCGCTCGCGCGTCTGCACGAAACCGTTGAAGACACCGGCGCGCGCCACGTCGTGTCGCTGATCGGCGACGAAACGAATTTGGTGCGGCCGCAGGGCGTCGCAGCGGAGAACCATCTGTGGCTGCGGCTGCATGATATTTCCGCACCCCTCGACGGCTACATCATGCCGGGCGAGGAACACGTCGCCGACCTCATTCGCTTCGTGCGCGGCTGGGACCGCCGCAATCCCCTGGTGGTGCATTGCTTCGCGGGCATCAGCCGCTCGACGGCGAGCGCCTATGTCGGCGTCTGCGCGCTCAATCCGCAGCGTGACGAGGCAAGCATCGCGCAAGCGCTGCGCCGCGCCTCGCCCACCGCTACGCCCAATATCCGCATCGTGTCGCTGGCCGACCGGCTGCTCGGCCGCGACGGCCGCATGGTCGCCGCCATCGAGACCATCGGGCGGGGCAATTTCGCCGCGGAAGCCGCGCCGTTCCGGCTCGACCTGGAGTAGACTGCGCGGCGCCGTATTCGCGCAACGGCGGCTTGCGGGCGGGGGCTCCGATGGACGGCTTGTTTGTTCTGGTCGTGCTGCTGCTGCTGGCTGCGCCCGTCATCGCCATCGTCGCCTTGATCAGGAGCATCACCGATCGCAATCTGTTGCGGCAACTCGATTCGAGAATGAAGGCGCTGGAGCGGGCGCAGGTCACCGCCGGCGCTGCCTCGTCGGCAACGGTGCAGCCGGCGCCGACTCCAATCGTCGCGGCATCGCCTCAACCCTCGCTTCCGCCTGAGCCGCCATCACCGCTGCCCGCCTCGGTACCGCTTTCGCCGCCATTACCGTTGACGCCGCAAAAGATCGGCTTCGAGGAAAAATTCGGCACCCGCTGGGTGGTCTGGGTCGGCGGCGTGGCGCTCGCGCTCGGCGGCATCTTTCTGGTGCGCTATACGATCCAGCAGGGCCTGATCGGCCCGGGCGTGCGGATTTTTCTCGGCGCCCTGCTGGCGCTTTCTCTGGTCGCTGTCGGCGAATGGTCGCGGCGCACCGAGAAACTGTCGGCGCTCGCCGGCGTGCCGTCGGCGCATATTCCAGGCACGCTGACCGCGGCCGGCACCACGGTCGCCTATGCCACCGTCTATGCGGCGTACGAGTTATACGGATTCGTGCCGCCGGCAGCCGCTTTCATCCTGCTCGGCGCCGTGGCGCTTTTCACCTTGGGCGCCGCGTTGCTGCATGGACCTGCGCTTGCCGGCCTCGGCGTGATCGGCGGTTATCTGGCGCCGATGCTGGTCGCCTCCGTCAAGCCGGATTTCTGGTCGCTGTATGTTTACATCGCCGTCGTCAATGCGGCCGCTTTCGCGCTGGCGCGGTTTCGCATGTGGCGTTGGCTCGCCATCGCGGCGATCGTGCTGGGCGCGCTGTGGACGCTGCCTGGAACGCAGCCCAACACCGTCACCGCGCTGGGTGCGCATGTTTTTCACGCACTTGCCGGCTTCGCGCTGGTCGCCACGTTCCTGGTCTGCGGCTTGTTCTACGGCCCGCCGGCCGTGCCCGGCGCGGTCGACCGCCTCTCGACCCTGGCGCTCGTAGTCTATCTGGTGGCCGCTGCACTCCTGGTGCTGGCGAGCCGGCATGATCCTGTCGCGCTCACCGCCTTTGTTGTTCTCACTGTCGCAACCGTCGCCATCGCCTGGCGCACCGAGGCGGCAACCGGCGCCGTGCCGGTCGCCGCGGTTCTGGCCGCTTTGGTGATGGCGCACTGGGCGGTGCACATGAATGTCCAGGGACTGTTGGCGCCGTCGGGCCCGGCGGCGCCGGCGATCCCGGAGCCGGAGCGTTACGATTACGGCTCGCACCTGATCCTCGCCGCCGGCTGGGCGGTGCTGTTCGGCGCCGGCGGATTTTTGGCGCAAGGCCGCTCGTCGCGCGCGCTGGCGCCGATGCTATGGAGCGCCGCGGCGGTGTTCACGCCGCTCGCCATGCTGGTCGCGCTCTATTATCGCATCGCGCAGCTCGATCGCTCGCTGCCGTTCGCGGCGCTGGCGCTGCTCGTCGGCGCAATCTTTGCGCTCGCGACCGAGACATTGGTGAAACGCGGGCCGCGGCCCGGCGTGATGGCGGCGAGCGCGATGTTCGCCACCGCCACGCTTGGCGCGTTGGCGCTGGCGATGACATTCGCGCTGGAAAAGGGCTGGCTCACCATTGCGCTGGCTCTGACGGTGCCGGGCATCGCCTGGGTCGCGGAGCAACGGCCGCTGCCTTGGCTGCGCTGGCTTGCCGCCGTCATGGTCGCCGTGGTCGCGGCGCGCGTGGCTTACCAACCGACGATCGCCGGCGCCGATCTCGGCACCGCGCCGATCTTCAACTGGCTGCTCTACGGCTACGGCGTTCCGGCCGCCGCCTTCTGGGTCGCGGGATGGCTGTTGCGGCGCCGCGCCGACGATCTGCCGGCGCGCATGGTCGACGCCGGCGCCATCCTGTTCACCGTGCTGCTCGCGATCCTCGAGATCCGTCACTACGTCACCGACGGCAATATCTACCGGCGCGCCGACGGCGTCGTCGAAGCCATGCTCTATGTCAATGTCGGCTTGGCCATGACTATCGGGCTCGAGCGCGTGCGCGGGCGCACCGGCAGCATCGTGCACAATACGGGTGCGCTACTGATCGCGGCGCTAACGCTCATCGCCGTCATCTATGAATTCCTGTTCGCTTGGAGCCCGCGCTTCGCCAACGATCCGGTGGGCGGCCCGTTCTTCAACCTGATCCTATTGGGTTACGGACTGCCGGCGGTGCTCGCCATCACGCTGGCGCTGATTGCGCGCACCACGCGTCCGATCTCCTACCGCGTCACCGCGACTATCACCGCGGTGACGCTGGCCTTGTTCTATCTGACGCTCGAAGTGCGGCGGCTGTTTCACGGCCCGATATTGGCCGGGCCGATCAGCGATGCCGAGCAATATGCCTATTCGACCGTCTGGCTCGTTTTCGGCATCGTGCTGCTGGCGGTCGGCTTCTACCTGCGCTCGCAACCGGCGCGGCTGCCGGCGCTCGCCGTCATCGCGCTGACGGTCGCCAAGGTCTTCATCATCGATACCGCGAACATCAGCGGCATCTACCGCGCGCTTTCGGTGATCGGGCTTGGCGTCGTGCTGCTCGGCATCGGCTGGGTTTACCAGCACGTGCTTTATCCGCGCGCGCGGACCGAGGAAGCTTCGTAGTTTGCCGTTTGGCTAGTCGTCCGACGGACGCGCGGTCGCAACCGATGTCGCCGATCCCGGCGCCGGCGCAATGTCGCGCTTGACACTGGCGCCGCCGATCGCGCTGCGCGGATTGCGCTGATAGAAGTCGCAATAGGCGAACGACAGGCCGGAGATCGAGCCGCGGAAGCTGCGGTAATCGATTTTCTGCACCCGAAAGCATGGCTCGATCGGCAGGCCGGCGAGATGCGCGCACATCGAATTGGGGCTGACCTTGATGGTGCCGGCCGGCAGCGCGGCGAAACGCACCTGAGCCTGGCCGCCCGGCCGGATGGTGCCGACCACGGAGCCGTCGGAGAAGATGCGGCCCATGCCGACGGTGCCGTCGAAGCAGGTATAGCTGAACAGCTTGCCGACGACGAAGGCTCTGGCCTGCTCCGGCGCGAGCTCCTCGGCGACCGCCGAAGCGGCCCCCACCACGAACGCACAAACGATGGCCACGCGCAGCAACATGGGCAACTCCACGATGGACGTGCGAGCGACGTTAACAAAATTTCTTAACGGTCCCCTTACCATACTGGCCCCGATGGTCGGCAACTTTGTGGCCGAAACGCGGACGCATTTACCCGATCTTTACCACGATCCGACCGCGCACCTGCCCCTCGACAATGCGCCGGCCGGCTTCAATGACATCGCCAAGCCCGATCTCGGTGGTCATCGCCGCGATCTTGTCCCGCGGCAAATCCCGCTCCAGCCGGTGCCACGCCAGCTGCCGCAGCGGCAACGGGCACATCACCGAATCGACGCCAAGCAACGACACCCCGCGCAGGATGAATGGCGCTACCGAGGTCGGCAAGTCCATGCCGCCGGCCAACCCACAGGCGGCGACGGCGCCACCATAGCGGGTCATCGACAGCACATTGGCGAGCGTCGTCGAGCCCACTGCATCGATGCCACCGGCCCAACGCTCCTTGTTAAGCGGCCGCGCCGAGCCGCTGAGCTCCTTGCGATCGATGATTTCGCCGGCGCCGAGGCCTTTGAGATAATCCGCTTCGGCCGGCCGCCCGGTCGAGGCGGTAACCTGGTAGCCAAGCTTGGCGAGGATCGCGACCGCGACGGAGCCGACGCCGCCGGCAGCGCCGGTGACGATGATCGGGCCGCGGGTCGGCGTGACGCCTGAGCGCTCGAGCGCCATGACCGAGAGCATGGCGGTATAGCCCGCGGTGCCGATCGCCATGGCGTCGCGCGCGCTGATGCTTTGCGGCAGCCGCACCAGCCAATCGCCTTTGACCCGCGCCTTCTGCGCATAGGCGCCGAGATGGGTCTCGCCGAGCCCCCAGCCGTTGAGGATGACTTTATCACCCGGCTCCCAGGCGGGGTGTGACGAAGATTCAACAGTGCCGGAAAAATCGACGCCGGCGATCATCGGGAAGCGGCGCACCACCGGTGCCTTGCCGGTGACCGCGAGGCCGTCCTTGTAATTCAGCGTCGACCATTCGACGGCGACTGTGACGTCGCCGTCCATCAGGTTGTTGTCGTCGAAATCGGTGAGCTGGACTGTTTGCCCGGCTTCGCCCTTATCGACAACGATGGCCTTGAAGGTTCCCATGCGGACAATTCTCCCGGCTCCAGTTTGTCATGGCCGGAAGAGGTAGGACAGAGGCCATCAAGCCGGCACGGCGGCGACGCGCGCGACCGGCTTCTCGACGATCGGCAGGTTGATCAGCGCTGAGAGCACGCCGAATAGGATCGCGAGCCACCACACCACGTTGTACGAACCGGTGCGGTCGAACGCGATGCCGCCGAGCCAGACGCCGAGGAAGCCGCCGACCTGGTGGCTGAAGAAGGCGAAGCCCGCCAAGGTCGCGAGCCAGCGCGTGCCGAACATCAGGGCGATGATGCCGTTGGTCGGCGGCACGGTGGAGAGCCACATCAAGCCCATGGTGGCGGCAAAGATCAGGCAAGAGACCGTCGTGACCGGGAACGAGATGAATGCCAGGATCGCTGCGGCGCGGACGAAATAGATGAACGCGAGCAGATAGCGCTTCGGCATGCGGTCGCCGAGCCAGCCGGCGGTGACCGAGCCGATGATGTTGAACAGCCCGATGGTCGCGATGGTCCAGCCGCCGACCTGCGCGGAGAGCCCGCGATCGACCAGATAGGACGGCATATGCACGGTGATGAATTGCAGCTGGAAGCCGCAGGTGAAGAAGCCGAGCACGAGCAGAATGTAGGAGCGATGGGCGAAGGCCTCGCCGAGCGCGTGCCGGAGCGACTGCGTCGATACTGGGTCCATCGTCGACATTGTCTTCGGCGTGGCCAGTGCCAGCGACAGCGGCAGCACGCCCAGCATGCTGACGGCGAAGATGATGAGCGTGTGCTGCCAACCGAACGTGTCCATCAGCACGACCGCAACCGGCGAATAGAGAAATTGCCCGAACGATCCGGCCGCGGTGCCGAAGCCAAACGCGATCGAGCGGTATTCCTTCGGCAGGATCTTGCCGAAGGCCGCGAGAATGACCGGGAACGAGCAACCGGCGAGACCGAAACCGACCAACACGCCCGCCGAAGCATCGAGCAGCGGCGTGCTGGTCGCGTGCGACATCAGCACCAGGCCGGCGGCGTAGAGCAGCGCGCCGGCGCAGACCACCCGGATGGTGCCGAAGCGGTCGGCGATCATGCCGCCGAGCGGCTGGCCGATGCCCCACAGCAGATTCTGCAAAGCGAGCGCGAACGCGAACACGTCGCGGCCCCAGTGATTGGCGTTCGACAGCGGCGTCAAGAAAAAGCCCATCGTCGAACGCGGACCGAAGGCGATCAGCGTGATCAGGCAGCCCATGCCGATCACCAGCGCCGGCGTGCGCCAAGTGGCGGCGATGGTGCCGGCCTCGATAGGATTGAGCCGATCTTCGCTGGTGGTCATGGCCGCCCCGGTCAGTCGCGAATTTCGAAAAGCCGCGCAATATAGAGCGGCAGGTCCGATCGCCCAAACGAAATCTGCCCCGCGTCGGACCGCCCCCTGCATGGCTGGCCCGCGCGCTGCGGCATGGGTTTGCCAGGGTCCGCGACACTAGATATGAGTTCTCGCGGCCAACGCCATGTTTGTAACGAGCGCCGATGTCGCTTTATTGCTCCGACGCCTTCGTCTCGCCGCTCGAAGTTGAAGCGGCGGTGACGCGCGCGCTCGTGGAAGACCTCGGCCGCGCCGGCGACATTACTTCGATCGCGACGATACCAGAGGACACCAGCGGCCGCGCCGTCGTCGTCGCGCGCAAGCCCGGTGTCGTCTCGGGCCTGCCGCTGGTCGAAGCAGCGTTCCGCCGCCTCGCGCCGGCGATCGAGATAACACCCCATGGCCGCGATGGCATGGCGATCGGCGCCGGGACCAAATTGATGACGATCGCCGGCAATGCGCGCGCGATCCTGTCGGCCGAACGCACCGCGCTCAATTTCCTCGGCCACATGTCCGGCATCGCCACCGCGACGTCGGCCTTCGTGGCGCGCATCGCCCACACCAAGGCGCGCATCATCTGCACGCGAAAGACGACGCCTGGGCTGCGCGCGCTGGAAAAATACGCCGTGCGCTGCGGCGGCGGCTTCAATCACCGCTTCGGCCTCGACGACGCGGTGCTGATCAAAGACAACCACATCGCGGTGGCCGGCGGCATCCGGGCGGTGCTGACGCGCGCCAAGGCGGCGATCGGTCACCTGGTGAAGATCGAGATCGAAGTCGATTCGCTCGATCAGCTCCAAGAGGTGCTGGACGTCGGCCTGGCCGACGTGGTGCTGATCGACAATTTCGATCTCGATGCCATGCGCAAGGCGGTGGCCATGGTGGCGGGCCGGCTCGTCATCGAAGCCTCGGGCGGCATCACGCTGGAGAGCGCCGCGGCCATCGCCGAGACCGGCGTCGATTACCTCAGCTCCGGCTCACTCACCCATTCGGTGCAAAATCTCGATATCGGTCTCGACATCGAGATGTAACTCACCGCTACCGCTGTGCATGCTCGGGATCGGGCGATGCCGATCGCAAGTATTGCTCCGTCGGCTTTTTGGTCTGACTGCTTTTCGTCGGATGATGATGGGACTTGCCGCTTGCGGAAGCGCTTTGTGAAACAGCAGTTGCGATTGCGAAAGTAAACGCGACCGCGACGGCTACTCTTATTGCTAGAGACATCACGCCAATCTCCGTTTAGCCCGGCCTCAATCGAAGCTGCGGCGTGATGATAGGCGCTCAGAGTTTCGCGGTCGACTCGCTCTTCGCCGGCGTCGCCGCTGCTTGCGGGCCTTTCGCCGCTTCCGGCGTGTCGGCCTTGCTGGTGTTCGGCACCGGGCCGTAGGCCGGATCAGTGTCGCCATCGCCCCAATTCTTCGGCCGATAGAAGGTGTGGACGCCGAGCTTGTAGAGCTTGGTCATCTCGTGGACCCAGCTCGGATGCACCCAGTAGGCGTGATAGTGGGTGGCGTGGCCGACTTCGGCGAGCCAGATCTTGCCGTCGAGCATGTCCTTGGCGATCTGCTTGGCCTGCTCCCACATGTCGGGCTCGTCGACCTTGTTGAGGTCCTTGCCTTCGCAGGCGAAGGTGAACTGACAGGCCAGGTGCCGCTCGGCGTTCTGATAGACCACGCCGCAGACGTCGTTGGGGTAATAGCCCGAGAACACCCGGTTCATCACCACTTGCGCCACCGCCTGCTGGCCTTTGAACGGCTCGCCGCGCGCTTCGAAATAAACCGCGTCGGCGAGGCACTTTTCGGCTTTGAGGCGCGGCTTGCCGGTGAGCTTCAGGCGGTCCGCCGGGCTTTCCAACAGGCTCGCGTCGTCCTTTTTCGCCACCGTCTCGCCGCCGTCGGCATTGCCTTCGAGCGCCGCAATTTTGACGTCCGGATCGACCGCGCGCGCGACCAGCACCGGCTCGGCGCCCGGCGCCCAGTGCTGTAGACCGCTCGGCGCGCCCATGGTGCCGACGCCGAAAAAGGTTTGCGCGCTCCCTTCCGCCGGATCGGTGTCGGTGAACGACAGCGCCGCGAGCGAAGCGGAGTTTCTCTCGCCGGCGGCGGGAATTTCCGGCGGCTGGTCGGCGATGAAATCGTCGTCATCGACCGACGGCGTGTTATCGCGCTCGGCCAGCTCCATCGCGCGCAGCGAAACGCTCGGCCGCTCGATGTCGGAAAGTTGCAGCACTGGTGCCGACGGCGGCAATTGCGCCGGCTGCGCCATTGGCGGCACGCTGTCGATCTGCTCGGTGCTCTTGAGCGGCAAGATAAAAGAAGGCGCGACCGGACGCGGTTGCAGCGGCGCGGCAGCCGGCGGCGCATCGACCGGTTGCAGTTGTGGCAAAACTTCCGGCGCGGCCGGCGCGTTGAGCACCGGCAGGCGATCGCCCTTCAGGCGCCGATTGACGGTTGGATATTCGACCGGCTCGGCGCTCGTCGCATTGAGCGGCGCATCGATCTGCCAGGTGTTTGCGGCGACAGCGCCCGGTTCGAAATTGACGGTCTGATAACCAAGCGGCTCCGGCACCGACGTTCCGATCGGACGGCCGTAGCTGAACGTCGCCCGCTCGATGGTGCCGAACGGCGAGGCGATCAAATGATCGCGCCAGCGCTGCGATACGCCGGGCTGCTGCGCCAACAGCGCGGCGAGATCCTGATATCCGACCGACGTCGGCATCAGCGCCAGGAAGAACGCACTGAACCAGAAGGGCGCCGATGAGGCGCCCACAGTCCGAACACGCGACGCAGTCATTTACCCCGTACCCCAACGCCTGCAACGCAACGCGCACGTAGTTATCGAAACACGGCGGGTGTGGCGCGAATGCGACGGTTCTATTTATTGTTGGGTTATCGTTGCGAACGCGTTAATTGCGCGAGCGCGGCGCGTGACTGCAACGTGGGTCGCCCACCCGCATGGTAAATGAAGTTTCAATATTTGCGCGCGCGTGCGTACAAATGCGCAACACGCGTCGCGTTTCTCAGCGGCAGAAAATCTTCGGGCTGCTCTCGACCGAGCGGATGCTTACGGTATCGGAAGCGGGAACCCGCGCTGAATCATGACCCGAACGCCGCAGTCGAACGTCAGCGGCAGAGCCAGTGGCAATGACGCGATCAGATAAACCGGTTAGTTTCCGGGCAGGAACTTGATCTGCGCCCGTGCCAGCACCATCCATTCGTTTTGATTGGTGATGGTGTACAAGCCGGCGGGTTGTGCGCCGCTTGCGGCCAGAGCCACTCCATTGACAACCCCGAGAGCGGTCGGGTTGCCCAACCCTTTGTAAGCCGAATAGAGCTTGGTGTAGGTCGCGTCGACACCGAGATCGAGCCACGGGGTCGGGCTGTATTGCGTGCGCGAACCGACCTGAAGGAAACTGTAGCTCGGGTTGCAGCTGTTGCCCACGCCGGAGCCGACACCGAGCGGCGGCTGGATGATGCCCTCAACCGGCATACCACAGGCCGTGCCGCCAGCAGGTGGGCTGGGCAGATGCTGGTTGATGAGATTGGCCGCAAGCTGGTTGTAGTTGACCGCCGCGAAGCCGCCGTAGGCGCTGGTCTTCCACTGGTCGTTCCAGTGATGCTCAAGGCCGGCGTTGATGCTCCACGCTTTGGTCAATTGGATACTGCTCGGGCAGCCGCCCGCCACGGGGCAGTTCGGGGTGATGTTGTCGTACACGCCGTCGAAGCCCCAGCCGAAGCCGGCAGTCTTGCCCTTGTAGAGCTGCCACGTGTTGCCCTTGGTCGCGAAGTCGACGGCGCCTTGGCTGTAGACGAGATTGACACCAATCGTATCGCCGGGACCGGTCGGAACATAGACGTTGCCACCGAAGGCAACCGCCCCGCCGAACTTGTCGGAAGGATGGCCGAAGGCAGTGCAAGGAAGGCCGACACAGCCAATGCCGGAACCGGCGGCGCTGAAGCCCGAATAATAGGAGCCGGCAACTTGATGGAGCGCTCCGGAGATGCCGGCATAGCCCCATGACTGGTCAACGCGCAGATTGGCGATGATGTCGGGCACGCCCATGCCCTGGTTTAGCGCACCGGATACATAACCGTTGGTGGGCGTGATCACGCCAGTCGGCGTCATCGCGACCGAATTGAGGTTGCCAACTCCGACTTTGTAATGGCCGTTCGGATCTTCCGCCGAAACCGAAGCCGAGAATCCGTTGCCCGCGTTGAAAGTGAAGGCAGCGAGGATCACTCCCGTCAGATCGGTATCTCCGGTCGTTCGCAGATTGCCATAAGTGAGAAAACCGTCGGACGCGGCGAAAAGGTCAAAGAACGAGCGCGTCTTGCCGGCGGTGAACCCGGCAAACTGGATGTAGCCGCGGTCCCAGAGCAGGAATGGCGCGTTCGATTGGACCGGTTGCGGCAATGTCGACATCCAGTTCGAACCGATCGGGGTATCCATTTCCGCGCCCAGCCGCATGTAGCCGCGCAGCTGGCCAATCGAAGTCGGAACCCGCACGTCGGCGGACAGGACCGCACGCGCATCGTAATTTACCTGGCTAGTATCCGTGCGGGTATTGCGGCCTTGCGCTGCCATGTTGTCGGCGCCGTTCACCGTACCGTCACCGCTGCCGCCAGTGCCGCCTTGCAGGCGCAGATAACCGCCGATCTTGATGCAGGCATCGGTGCCGGGCACGGTGTAGAAGCCGGCGCCGTACATGCTGCAAGCCGCGACGTATGCGACCGGCGCCTTCACCGCGACGTTGGGTTGGCGAGGATCGGCGTATTGCGGACCTGCGGCTTGCGGCGCGGAACGCGCCGCGCTTCCGCCGTCGACGCGGTTGAGCTTTGTTCTCAGCGCGGCATTTTCCTGTTCGAGCCTGGCATGCGCCTGCTCGAGCCTATCGAGACGCCGAATAATCTCGTCCTGGTCGCTGGCGGCCTTCGCGGTCACCGCGAACCCTGGAAGTGCAGCAAGAACGACCGCTCCGTAAATCAGACCAATCCGGTTCATGATAGCCCCCATTACCCGATGTGGCGTTGCGCTCGTTGTTGTTACTTGCCGGGCAGGAAGTGGATTTGCGCCCGGGCCATCACCGTCCACACATTTTGATTGTCGATGCTGAACGTGGCGCTGCCGGGTTGCGCGCCGTTCCCCGCCAGGGTTACGTTCGATCCTCTATAGGCCGTATCGAGTCTGGTGTAGGTCGTATCGACACCGAGATCGAGCCAGGGAGTCGGGCTGTATTGCGTGCGCGTGCCGACCTGCCAGAAGCTGTAGTCCGGGCTGCAAGTGTTGCCTGCGCCGGTCATATTGATGGGCGGCTGAACTACGCCCTCGACCGGCACGCCACAGACTGCAGCGCCCGCGACGCGAGCCGGCGTTGCCGATAGATGCTGGTTGATGATACCGGTCGCGGTGCCGTTGTAGTTGACCGCCGCATAACCGCCGTAGACGCTGGTTTTCCACTGGTCATTCCAGTGATGCTCATAGCCTGAGTTGATGCTCCAGGCTTGGGTCAATTGGATGGACCCGTCCGATCCTACGTTGTCGAACACACCATCGACGCCCCACGCAAAGCCGGCGCTGTTGCCGCTGTAGAGTTGCCATCGGTTACCCTTGGTCGCGAAGTCGACGGCGCCGTCGCTGAAGACGGCATTGACACCAAACGTGTCGCCGGGGCCGGTCGGAACATAGATATCGCCACCAACGGCAACCGCCCCGCCGAACTTAACGGGCGGATGGCCCAGCGCAGAGCAAGGTGCGAAGGCGCCGCAAGGATCGCCGACGGGGCTGCTGAAATATCCGCCGGCAACCTGATGGAGCGCGCCGGAGATACCGGCGTAGCCCCACGACTCGTCGACGCGCAAATTGGCGATGATGTCGGGCACGCCCATGCCCTGGTTGAGCGCGCCGGATTGAAATGCGTTGTCGACCGTGAGCGTGCCTAAGCCGAACGCGGGCGAAGCGAGATTGGCAGCTCCGACTTTGTAATGGCCGTTCGGATCTTCTACCGAAAGCGAAGACGAGAATCCGTTGCCCCAGTTGTAAGTGAAAGCAGCTACGATCACGCCGGTCAGATCGGTATCTCCGGTCGTTCGCAGATTGCCGTAAGTGAGATAGCCGTCGGACGCGGCAAAAATGTCGAAGAACGAGCGCGTCTTGCCGACCGTGAAGCCGGCGAACTGGACGTAGCCGCGGTCCCAGAACACGAACGGAGCGTTCGATTGGACCGGCTGAGCCAAGGTCGTCATCCAGCTCGAACCAATCGGGGTATCCATTTCCGCGCCGACTCGCAGGTAACCGCGCAGCATGCCGATCGACGTCGGAGCCCGCACGTCGGCCGACATGACCGCGCGCGCATCGTAATTTACGTTGCTGGAGTCAAACCGGTCATTGCGGCCTTGCGGCGCCATGTTGTCGGCGCCGTTCACGGTGCCTTCGCCGCTGCCGTTGAATGTTCCTTGCAGGCGGATATAGCCGCCGATCTTGATACAGGCATCGGTGCCGGGCACGGTGTAGAAGCCCGCGCCGTACATGCTGCAAGCCTTGATGTATTCGACCGGCGCCTTCAGGGCGATGTTGGGCTGAGGGCCGGGTGCGGGAGGCGGAGGATCGGCGTATTGCGGACCTGCGGCTGGTGGCGCGGAACGCGCGGCGGTCCCACCCCGGCTATCGACGCGGTTGACCCTTGATTTGAGCGCGGCATTTTCTTGTTCGAGCCTGGCGTTCTCTTGCTCGAGCTTGTCCAGTCGCCGAATGATCGCGTCCTGGTCACCGGCGGCACTGGCCGATGTGGCGAAGCTTGGAAGCCCAGCGAGTACGACCGCGCAGCCGATCAGACTAATCCGGTTCATGACAGCCCCCTTGTCGAATCCGAATTCAAGTTGGCGTCAGTTGAGGATGTTATGGTCAATAAGAAAAGCAACTCGCACGCGAGGCCACGCATAGCTGTGCAAGTGTGTATCTTCGGCCACACTTTGCACATCTGCGCCATCGCGCGGAACTATCGCGGCCGTGAATTTCAGATCGCAGCGGAGACTAATTTTTGAAAAAAATTTCCTCAAAAATGCAGCGCGTTCAGCGCTGCGCGCGGTTTGCGTGTCCGAAAATGCATACGCGTGAAAGATTCTACGCGTCGCCCGCCACACCTTTGCCGAGCGCAGCCTGCGCCGCGGCGAGTCGCGCAATCGGCACGCGAAACGGAGAACAGGACACGTAATCGAGCGCAATCTCGTGGCAGAACGCAACCGATGCGGGATCGCCGCCATGCTCGCCGCAGATGCCGAGTTTTAGATCTTTTCGCACCTTGCGGCCGCGCTCGGCGGCGATGCGGATCAGTTCGCCGACGCCGTCGCGGTCGATCGATACGAACGGATCGCCCGGCAGGATGCCCTTGGCCGTGTAGATGTTGAGAAAGCTCGCCGCATCGTCGCGACTGATGCCGAATGCGGTCTGGGTCAAATCGTTGGTGCCGAACGAGAAGAACTCCGCGGTCTGCGCGATCTCACCCGCCATCAAAGCCGCGCGCGGCAGTTCGATCATGGTGCCGACCTGATATTTGAGCTTCGTTTTGCTCTCAGCGGCGACCGTCTGCGCCATGGCGTCGATGCGCTCTTTGACCAGATCGAGCTCCATCTTGCTGGCGATCAACGGCACCATGATTTCCGGCGCCACCTTGATGCGGGTCGCGCGCTCCGCCTCGACCGCGGCCTCGAAAATGGCGCGGGCCTGCATTTCGGCGATCTCCGGATAAGCAATGGCAAGACGGCAGCCGCGGAAGCCGAGCATCGGATTGAACTCGTGCAAGTCGCGCGCACGATCCGCGAGTTTTTTCGGATCGGCGCCCATGGCTTGCGCCACTTCGGCGATTTCCTCCTCGCTGTGCGGCAAGAATTCGTGCAGCGGCGGATCGAGCAGGCGGATGGTCACCGGCAGGCTGCCCATGATCTTGAACAGCTCGACGAAATCGTCGCGCTGCATCGGCAACAGTTTCGCAAGCGCCGCGCGGCGCGACTTTTCGTCATCGGCCAAGATCATCTCGCGCACCGCGCGGATGCGCTCCTCGTCGAAGAACATGTGCTCGGTGCGGCACAGCCCAATACCCTCGGCGCCGAATTTGATCGCGGCGCGGGCATCGGCCGGCGTGTCGGCATTGGCGCGCACTTTCAGCTCGCGCACCCCGTCGGCCCATTTCATCAAGGTGGCGAATTCGCCGGCCAGCGCCGGCTCCTGCATCGGCACCCTGCCGGCGAGCACCTGGCCGCTCGAGCCGTCGATAGTGAGGATATCGCCTTTCTTGAGCGTCACGCCGCCGGCGGTCATGCTCTGCGCGCGATAATCGACGCGCAGCGCGCCGGCGCCGGAGACGCAGGGCTTGCCCATGCCGCGGGCGACCACCGCCGCGTGCGAGGTCATGCCGCCGCGCGTGGTCAAAATGCCTTCGGCGGCGTGCATGCCGTGAATGTCCTCAGGCGAGGTCTCGACGCGCACCAAAATCACCCGACGCCCCTGGTTCTTCAGCGTCTCGGCATCTTCCGACAAGAACACGATTTCGCCGCAGGCGGCGCCGGGGGAAGCCGGCAAGCCGGTGGCCAGCACCTTGCGCTCGGCGTTGGGATCGATGGTCGGATGTAAAAGCTGGTCGAGGGCCGAGGGATCGATCCGCGCCACGGCTTCATCCTTGGTGATCAATTTCTCGTTGGCGAGCTCCACGGCAATGCGCAGCGCCGCGTGCGCCGTGCGCTTGCCGTTTCGCGTCTGCAGCATCCACAGCTTGCCCTGCTCGACGGTGAATTCGAGATCCTGCATGTCGCGATAGTGCCGCTCCAGCGCGGCGTGGATGCGCGTGAGCTCGGCGAAAGCGTCCGGCATCGCCGATTCCATGGACGGCTTTTGCGAGCCGGCTTCCTGGCGCGCCTGTTCGGTGATCTCCTGCGGCGTACGGATGCCGGCGACCACGTCTTCGCCTTGGGCATTGATCAGAAATTCGCCGTAGAGCTTTTTCTCGCCGGTCGAGGGATTGCGTGTGAACGCAACACCGGTCGCCGAGGTGTCGCCCATATTGCCGAACACCATGGCCTGCACATTGACCGCGGTACCCCAGCTTTCCGGAATAGCGTGCAGGCGGCGGTAAGTGATCGCGCGCTGGTTCATCCACGAGCCGAACACCGCGCCGATGGCGCCCCACAATTGCGCGTGCGGATCCTGCGGGAACGGTGCGCCGCTCTCCTCCTCGACGCGCTCCTTGTAGCGGTCGATGATATTGTCCCAATCGTCGGCGCTGAGATCGGTATCGAGCGTGTAGCCGTGGCGGTCCTTGTGGTCGTCGAGGATTTCCTCGAAATGATGATGCTCGATGCCGAGCACCACATTGGCATACATGGTGATGAAGCGCCGGTAGCTGTCCAAGGCAAAGCGCCGGTCGCGGGATTTCTCCGCAAGCGCCACGGCGGTGACGTCATTGAGCCCGAGATTGAGCACGGTGTCCATCATGCCCGGCATCGAGGCACGGCCGCCGGAGCGCACCGAAACCAGCAGCGGATTTTCGCCGTCGCCGAATTTCTTGCCGGTGATGCGGCCGACCTCGGCCAGCGCGGCATCGACCTGTGCCTTCAAATCCTTCGGATAGGCTTTGCCGTTGTCGTAGAAATGGGTGCAGACCTCGGTGGTGATGGTGAAGCCGGGCGGCACCGGCAGGCCGAGATGCGCCATTTCGGCAAGGCCCGCGCCCTTGCCGCCGAGGAGATTGCGCATCGTCGCGCGGCCAGCCGCCTTGCCGCCGCCGAAGGCGTAGACCCATTTGCCCTTAGCGGGTTTGGCGACGGATTTGGCCGCCTTTGTGCCAGCCTTGGCGGATTTGGCCGGCGATTTCTTCACCGCTTGGCGGGAGCTTTTAGAGCGCGATTTGACCATGAATCATCATTCGATTGAGCCCGGCAATGCTTCGATATGACTACTGGATGAAGTGATGGATGGCATTGAGCCCGGTCAATCCGACGATAATGAGATAGACCGCAACGATGATATTCAAAAGCCGCGGCATGATCAGGATCAAAATGCCGGCGATAAGGGCGACCACGGGCGTGATATGGGCGGCGGTGATAACCATCGGATTTCCTATCGGTTTTGTTGTGCGGGAATGGGTCTGAGCAAGGCATGCCAATACGATGCGGCGGGGCGCCACTTGGCGTTAACGCGCAGACCGCCTTTCGGTTCTAGCATGCCAGGCAAAATTGGGAACCGGCGGGTGTGCAAAACCCGCCCGTCATTCCGGATCGCCGCAAAGCGGCGAGTCCGGAATCCATATTCACGAATCGTGGTTATGGATTCCGGGCTCCTCGCTGCGCTCGGCCCCGGAATGACGAGACGTCACCCTTCGATCTTGGAAAAATCCGCCACGGCGCGCGTCGCGGCGCGAATTTCGTTGAGCAGCTTTAGCCGGTTCTCGCGCAACGGCTTGTCGTCGACATTGACCGTCACCTTGTCGAAGAAGGCGTCGACATGGGGCCGCAGCTTGGCTATCGCGCTCATGGCGGCTTCGAAGTCGGTCGCCGCAGCGCGCTCGGCTTCGGCCTTCGCGGCATCGATCGCCTGCGCCAGCGCCTTTTCCTCGGGTAGCTTGTAGAGACTCGGATCGGGCGCACCGGTATATTCGCGGCTATCCTTCTTCTCCTCGATGCGGATGATATTGGTCGCGCGCTTATAGCCGGCCAGCAGATTCTTGCCGTCTTCGGTATCGAGGAATTTCCCCAGCGCCTCGACACGACGGACGATGAGGAGGAGATCGCCTTGTTCAGCGAGGACAAAAACCGCGTCAACGAGATCGTGCCGCGCGCCTTGTTCACGAAGCTGAACTTTCAGACGGTCCACAAGAAATGCCATCACATCTCGCAGCACTGCCGCCAAATTAAATGGCACCGGCGCGCCGCCAACTACCGAGCCTTTTTGCAGTTCCTTTTTTTTCCCTATCTTGATGGGACCCGCCAAAGTCGATTCGGCTAGAACCGAAAGTTGTGAAAGGTCCTCAGGGCTCACGCCGAACATCTTTTTGACGAGCAGAGCGCCTCCCGCAACGGTCAACACAAAATTGAGCAGTATGCGGATTTGATTTTCAAGTACGATTCTGATCACGCCTAGCGCTGCCCTTCGCAGCGCATACGGGTCTTTACTCCCCGTCGGCTTCTCGTCGATCGCCCAGAAGCCTACGAGCGTATCGATCTTGTCCGCCAGCGCGACCGCAATCGACACCGGATCGCTCGGCACCAAGTCGTCCGGCCCCTTCGGTTTGTAATGGTCCTCACAAGCATGGGCGACCGCTTCGTCCTCGCCCTGCGCTTCGGCGTAGTATTTCCCCATAAGGCCTTGCAGTTCGGGAAATTCACCGACGACTTCGGTAAGCAAGTCCGCCTTGCACAGCAGCGCGGCACGCTTTGCCTTCTCCACGTCGGCCCCGACCAGCGGCGCCAGCTCGCCGGCCAATCGTTCAATCCTTTCAATGCGCTCGGCCTGGGTGCCCAACTTCTCATGAAAGATGATGTCCTTGAATTTCGGCAGCCGATCTTCAAGTCGGGTCTTTAAATCGGTTTCGTAGAAAAACTTCGCATCGCTCAGCCGTGCCCGGATAACCCGCTCGTTACCGGCGACGATGGCCTTGCCGCCGTCCTCGGCCTCGATGTTCGAGACCAGGATGAATTTGTCGACCAGCTTGGCGTGCGCGGCGTCGCGCAAGACGAAGCATTTCTGGTTGTTGCGGATGGTGGCGCGGATCACTTCTTCCGGGATGCGCAGGAATTTTTCGTCGAACGAGCCCATCAGCACCACCGGCCATTCGACGAGGCCGGCGACTTCGGCCAATAGGCCGTCGTCCTCGATCAGCTCGAGCCCTTGGGCGAAGGCGAGCTGCTTGGCCTCGGTGAGGATGATGTCGCGGCGGCGCTCGGCATCGAGCACGACCTTGGCCTTGTCGAGCTTCTGCGCGTAATCGGCGAAGCGGCGCACCGTGAACGGCGCCGGCGCCAGGAAGCGGTGGCCGCGGGTTTCGTTACCCGCCGCGATGCCGCCGACCGCAAACGGCACGATCTCCGGCTCCTCGGTCTCCGGCCCGAAGGTGGCGACGATCGAATGCAGCGGCCGCACCCAACTGAGCGCGCCGGGCGCTTTCGATTGCTCGCCCCAGCGCATCGATTTCGGCCACGGAAAGCCTTTGATGACGTCGGGCAACATCTCGCCGATCACCTCGATCGCCGCGCGCCCCGGCTTCTCGATCACCGCGACATAGAAATCGCCCTTCTTGTCGGGCTGCACTTTGGCTTCATCGATCGACTTCAGCCCGGCGGCTTTGAGAAAGCCCGCAATGGCGTTGTCCGGCGCGCCAACCCGCGGGCCCTTCTTCTCCTCGCGCAAATCCGGCTGCCGCGCCGGCACCCCGTGCACCGATAGCGTCAGCCGCCGCGGCGTCACGAACGCCTTGGCGCCTTCGTAAACCAGGCCGGCGCCGACCAGCCGGTCGGTGACGGCTTTCCGCAAATCCTCCGCCGCCCGCGCCTGCATGCGCGCGGGGATTTCCTCGGAGAACAGTTCGAGCAGGAGGTCGGGCATTGTACGAGCCGCTAGCTGCTCCCCTCCCCCTTGTGGGGAGGGGTGGGGGTGGGGGTCGTGAGGCAAGCTCTTTGAATCACTTCCAAAACGCCATCGATGTTCCCAAGGACTTCATTGTTCCAGAAACGCAAGACGCGATAGCCCTCGGACTCAAGAAATTTCGTTCGCATTTCATCCTGCTTGTGTTGTGTCGCGTGTTGTCCGCCGTCAATTTCAATCACGATCTTCAGGCTATGACTCGCGAAATCGACGATATAGCGACCGAGATGAACTTGACGGCGAAAATGCGAGGCGGGCAATGCAAGCCGATGACGTAAATTCCACCACAGTTTGCGTTCGGCTGCGGTCGGCTCCGCGCGCATCGCACGCGCACGCGTTTTGTTGACTGGAACGATGCTGCGATCGCGTAGTGCCCAGACGCGAGGCTCGATGGTCTTCGGTCGCCTCTCCGACATCGCGTCGCCTCCCGACCCCCACCCCTGCCCCTCCCCACAAGGGGGAGGGGAAAGATCAACGCAGCTGCTTATGGCTCCCATCGCACAGCGGCTGGTGCGAGGAGCGTTTGCAGGCGCAGAACCAGACTTCCTCGGTGTCCGGCGCCTTCCATTCCTGCGGCCGGAATTCGCTTCCCTTGTGCGAGCCGTCGCAGAACGGCTGCGTCTTCGAGCGCCCGCAGGCGCACCACCAGTAGCTTTCTCCGGCCACGACGTTGATTGGCAGCGGCCGCCGGCCGCCGATTTCAGGTACTCCGCTCATATATTCTTTCCTCCGCCTTCGGTTGCGAGCCACGCCTCGGCGCATGCTTTGGCGAGCTCGCGCACCCGCAAGATGTAACTCTGCCGCTCGGTCACGGAAATCACCCCGCGCGCGTCCAGCAGATTGAACACGTGGCTCGCCTTGATGCACTGGTCGTAGGCCGGCAGCGCCATCAGATGCCGGCCGCGATTATCGCCATCCGCGCCAGCCGCCCAACCGTGCGCCAGATATTTGCGGCACGCTTGTTCCGCCATGCGGAACTGCTCGAACAGCATGTCGGTGTCGGCATATTCGAAATTGTGCCGGGAATATTCCTGCTCGGCTTGCAGGAAGACGTCGCCGTAGCTCACGCGCGCTTCGCCGTCGCGGCCGTTGAAGTTGAGATCGAAGACGTTCTCGACGCCCTGCACATACATCGCCAACCGCTCGAGGCCGTAGGTCAATTCGCCCGCGACCGGCGCGCATTCGAAGCCGGCGACTTGCTGAAAGTAGGTGAACTGCGACACTTCCATGCCGTCGCACCAGCATTCCCAGCCGAGCCCCCAGGCGCCGAGCGTCGGGCTCTCCCAATCGTCCTCGACGAACCGGATGTCGTGAATTTTTGGATCGATGCCGATGGCATAGAGCGATTTCAAATACAGATCCTGCAAATCGTCGGGCGACGGCTTTAGGATCACCTGCATCTGATAATAATGCTGCAGGCGGTTCGGGTTCTCGCCATAGCGGCCATCCTTGGGCCGGCGCGACGGCTGCACATAGGCGGCGTTCCACGATTTCGGCCCGAGCGCGCGCAACGTCGTCGCCGGATGGAAGGTGCCGGCGCCGACCTCCATGTCATAGGGCTGCAAAATGACGCAGCCCCAATCCGCCCAATAACGTTGCAACGCCAGGATAAGCCCTTGAAAAGAGCGTTCCGGGCGCATGTGGGGCGGCAATTCGGCGGTCATCGGCGGGGTCATAGCAGAAATCGTAGACCAAGCATCGGGGATCGGAACGATTTGATTCCTGACCCCCGATACCTGATACCTGATCGCTCGTAGCCGATACAGGGAGGACGTGGTGCGAAAAATCAGTGGCATTTTCGTATGCGCGGCGCTGGCCTTGGCCGGCACGCCGGCCGCGCAGGCGCAGGATAATTATCCGACCCGGCCGGTCCGCGTCGTGATCGCCTTCCCGCCCGGGGGACCGACCGATTTCGTCGGCCGCCTGGTCACCGACAAGATGTCGGCTGAGCTCGGCCAGCGCGTCTATATCGAGAACAGGCCCGGCGCCGCCGGCACCGTCGGCGCCGACAACGTCGCCAAGGCGGACCCCGACGGCTACTCGCTGTTCCTCACCACGTCGGGCGCGGTAACGATAGCGCCGCA
>Ga0210385_10000361_pt1 | contig 35551 bp, 27 predicted proteins | sample IncBWH26OmetaG_FD_160107 | JGI IMG/M metagenome (GOLD analysis project Ga0210385, IMG submission 160107) | Forest soil microbial communities from Barre Woods Harvard Forest LTER site, Petersham, Massachusetts, United States - Inc-BW-H-26-O ...
TTTTCGAAGCACGGCGGCTGGCCGACGAGCCGATCACGCTCGAAGAGCTTGCCGACGAGTTCGGCGTGTCGCGCGAGCGCGTCCGCCAGATCGAGGTGCGCGCCTTCGAGAAGGTGCAGAAGGCGGTACGGCATCGAGTCGCAGCCATGCAAATGCCGGCAACGGGTTCGAACGCGGCACCGGCATCGTGGGTAGTCGCTCTGTCAACGTCGTCAACTGATGGAAAATGCCATGTTGTCGATGCATAATGGAAGAGAGAATAATTCGCGCCGCGACGGCGATTCTGATGGCCGGCGATGGCCGACGCCGAACGCCGTCGGGAACGAAACGACCGCGCCAGCAGCTGAGGACGAGCCGATGCCCAAATTGCTCCTCATCGAGGATGACGCCGAAACGGCGGATGAAATCAGGGCCGAGCTTGCCGATCGCGGCTTTGACGTGAGCTGGGCCGGAGACGGCATCGATGGACTGGCCAAGGCGCGTTCGGGCGGAGCGGACGCCATGATCGTCGATCGCCTGCTGCCGGGAATGGACGGCCTCACCATCATCGAAACCTTGCGCAGCGAGGGTATTCGAACGCCGGTCCTGGTCTTGAGTGCGCTCGGCGCGGTCGATGAACGGGTGCGCGGATTGCGTTCGGGTGGCGACGATTATCTGACCAAGCCGTTCGCGGCGGTCGAACTCGTCGCCCGGATCGAGGCGCTGCTGCGCCGGCCGACGGAAAGCCCGGATACGTCGCTGCGGGTTGGACCGCTCGAGCTCGATCTCATCAAGCGTACGGCCAAGCGTGGCGAGCGGACGATTGAGCTATTGCCGCGCGAATTCCGCCTGCTGGAATACATGATGCGCCGCAAAGACCAGATGCTGACGCGCGCCATGCTCCTGGAAGAGGTCTGGAACTACAAGTTCGTGCCCCAGACCAATCTGGTCGACGTTCACATGGGCCGGCTGCGGCACAAGGTGGACGAGCCGAACGAACTGCCGATGATCACCAATGTGCGCGGCGTCGGGTTCATCCTCCGTGCGCCTGCCTGATTTCGCGCGTACCACCACTTTTCGCTCGACGCTCGCCATCGCCGGCGCATTTGTCCTTTGCACGGGGCTATTGTTCGGCTTCGTCTACTGGCAGACAGCCGCCTACATTACATCCTCGTTCGATGCTCTGATTACCGGCGAGCTGCACATCTTTGCGGCCGAGCCGCCTGAGCGGTGGCTTCCACACATCAACGAGCGTTTGGACAACGATCCACGCCGAGTCAGGATCGCGGGCTTGTTCGGTGCCGACGGTCATCGCATCGCCGGCAATCTCGAGAGCCTGCCCGGTGGCCTGACACCCGATGTGCCGGCTGACGCCGTGGTGGTTCGCCTCGATAATCAGGGACGTGAGACGGAGAAAGTGCGGCTGGCGACGGAGCGGCTGCCGGGCGGGGAAGTTCTCGCGATCGGCCGCAACATCGAAGAGGTCGCCGGGATTGCGAACATCGTGCGGCGTGCACTTTTGCTGAGCCTACTGCCGGCTTTCGGTCTGGCAGTCGTGATCGGATTGGTATTGAGCCTGCGGGCTCGCCGTCGGCTCTCGGAGGTCAACCGGCGAATCCGACGGATCGTGACCGGCGATTTGCGCGAGCGCCTGCCAACGCACGGAAGCAACGACCCATTCGATCAACTCGCCGCCAGCGTCAACCGCATGCTGGGCGAGATCGAAACTCTCATCCATGAGATCGCCGGCGTCGGTAACGACATTGCCCATGACCTGCGAACGCCGCTCACTCGCGTGCGGGCCCGTCTCGAGCGCGGCCGTGCGCGCGCCGCGACGCTGGATGAATTACGGACGGTTGTCGATCAATCGATCGCCGGCCTCGACCAATCGCTGGCCGTCGTCACGGCGCTGTTGCGCATTGCCGAGATCGAGCATAGCCGCCGGCTTGAAGGATTCAGCCAAGTCCAACTCGCCCCTCTGGTGCGCGAGGTGAGCGACCTCTATGAGCCGATCGCCGAGGACAAGCGTGTCACCCTTCAAGTCGAAGTGGCCGACGAGGCAGCCGTCCACGGCGACCGTGATCTGCTTTTCGAGGCCGTCGCCAATCTGGTCGACAACGCCGTGAAATTCACTCCCGAGGGCGGCCGCGTGACACTGGCGTTGCTAGGCCGCGACGGCGAGAGCGTTATCCAGGTGAAGGATACCGGCCCCGGCATCCCCGAGGCAGAACGGGAAGCGGTGGTCAGGCGCTTCTATCGCTCGGATAAAAGCCGCAACACCGAGGGACTGGGTCTGGGTCTGAGCCTGGTCGCTGCGATCGTCAAACTGCACGGCTTCCGCTTCACGATTACAGCCGGGCCGGGCTGCACGACTGAGATCGCATTCCCGCCGCATTGACACACGCGGATCCGACGATCGTCTCATCTGTGGATGGGTCACAAGCGGCTGCTCGAGAAGCGCCTGGATAAAATCGAATTTAGTTTTCTCAACGGCAATTTAATGGTGCCGGCAGACCATCAGCTTATCTCTCCTACAGCGAAGTGATGCGTACATGGAGGCTACGGTGCAACGTGAACTGATCATCGCCGCTACTCTGGTAACACTCCTCGGCGGCAATCCGGTCTTCGCCCAGGTTGGCGGAATCGGAAGTCCGCCCCCCGGAATGGGACCGACCTCGCCATTTGGCATGAGCGGCGCGACCAGCGGCTCGGTCGGTCCCGCCGGCATCCCCCTGGGCGCAACCGAGCTGGCGACGCCTGGACTGAGCCCGGCACCGCCCGGCACATTGGGATCGGGATTCACGATCTGCTCAGCCGTAGTCGGCGCCGGCTCCAATAGTGCGACCGGACTCTTCGACGGTGGTGGCGTTTCCTCGGGCATGTCGCCGCCGGCAACGGGCGAAACCAACTCCACTTCGGCCAGCGCATGTAATCAAGCGTCCGGTGCTGGCAGCGCCGGCACGTTGCAATCTACTAACTCGTCACCGGGCACAACGGCGCCGCTGGGCATCGGCACGATCCCGCTCGGTTCGACCGAGCTCGGTAATGCCGGTGTCAGTCCGACGCCTTGTCCGTTGACTGGCCCCACTTTGCCCACCGACGGCAGCGTGACAGCGACGGGCGCCTGCTGAAGGCGCAAACGGGAGGATCATCATGCGACGAAAGCGCATCATTCAAACAGTCCTGTTGGCCGTCGTCCTCGCCGGCGGCGCCGGATTCGCTTTGTTGGCGAAATCAAAAAGCCCCGCGGCACCCCCAGCGCCGCCGCCGGTACCAATTGTCGCCGGAGCAGTCGCTCAACACGACGTGCCGATCTATCTGACGGGTGTCGGCACCGTCGTCGCTTACAATACGGTTGTCGTGCGCAGTCAGATTCAGGGACAGCTCGTGAGCATCAATTTCACGGAAGGCCAGACCGTCCATGCTGGCGACCTGCTCGCACAGATCGACCCGCGTCCCTATCAGGCCCAGATCGAACAGTTGACCGCGAACCGAGATCGCGATCAGGCGCAGCTGACGAATGCGCTGGCCAATCTCGACCGCTACAACTCGCTGGCGAAGACGGGCGACGCCACGCCGCAGCTTCTGGACACTCAGAAAGCGCAGGTGTCGCAGCTGCAGAACGCCATCAAATCCGATCAGGCACTCATCGATGCCGCTAATGTTCAGCTCAGCTACACGCGACTGACCTCGCCTATCAACGGCATCGTCGGTATCCGCCAGATCGACATCGGCAACGTCATTCATCCGACCGATCCCAACGGGCTCGTGGTCGCGACGCAGGTCGAGCCGATCTCAGTGATCTTCACGCTGCCGGAGACCGACCTGCCGGAGATCCAGCAACAGCAGCTGCAGACCAAAACGCCGCTGACAGTTCTCGCCTACAGCCAGGACGGCAAGATCCAGCTGGACCAGGGCAAGCTCACGCTGGTCAACAACGAAATCTTGCAGACGACCGGCTCGATCCAGCTCAAGGCGGAGTTTCCCAACAAGACTCATCGGCTGTGGCCCGGCGAACTCATCAGCATGCGGCTGCTCCTGGATACCCGACATGACGGCCTGACTGTTCCGGCGTCCGTCGTGCTGCAAGGGCCGCAAGGACCCTATGCCTATGTGATCAATGCCGACAGCTCAGTGGCCATCCGCCCCGTCAAAGTCGCGCAGATCTGGGAAGGCCAGGCCCTTGTGGATTCAGGACTCCAGGCCAACGAGCAGGTCGTGGTCGACGGACAATACAAACTACAGCCCGGCACCCATGTCACGATCCTCCACGGCCAGGCGGCCACGGAAGCGATCGCCCAAAGCGCGCAGCAGGCGCCAATCCCATGAACATATCCGCACCATTCATCCAGCGGCCGATCGCCACTGCTCTGGTGATGGTCGGTTTATTGGTGGCCGGCCTTGTCACCTATCGGCTCCTGCCGGTGGCGGCGCTGCCTGAAGTCAATTATCCGACCCTGCAAGTCACCGCACAGCTGCCGGGCGCCGATCCACAGACCATGGCGTCCTCGGTCGCGACGCCTTTGGAATTGCAGTTCGGCGAAATTCCGGGTCTCACCCAGATGACGTCGGCGAGCGCGCTCGGCTACACCCAGATCACTCTGCAATTCGATTTGAGCCGCGCCATCGACGGAGCAGTCAGCGACACATTGTCAGCAATCAATGCGGCGACCGCGCAATTGCCGCCGAACATGCCGTACCCACCGACGATCCGGAAGGTCAACCCGGCCGATACACCGATCCTGGTGCTTGCGGTGACGTCGGACAGCCTGCCGCTGACCACCGTCGACGCCTATGCGGAAAACATCCTTTTGCAAAAGATATCGCAGATTTCCGGCGTCGGCCTCGTCGGCATCGGTGGTCAGCAGAAGCCTGCGATCCGCGTGCAAGTCGACCCGCAGGCGCTGGCGGCGCGCGGCGTCAATCTCGAGGACGTGCGCACGGTGCTCGGCGAGGCCAACGTCGATCTGCCCAAAGGCACGCTCAACAGCCCGCGCCAGACCTATACGCTCAACACCAACGATCAACTGCTCACGGCCGAACAATACGACAATCTGATCATTGCCTACCGCAACGGCGCGCCAGTGCGCATCCGCGACGTCGGCCATGCCATCAGCGCGCCGGAGAACGATCTGGTCGCGGGCTGGTTCAACCAGCAGCGCGCGATCATCCTCGGCATCCAGCGTCAACCTGGAGCCAACGTCATCGAGACGGTCGATCGGATCAAAGCCATGCTGCCGGTGCTCGAGGCGTCGATCCCGGCGGCGGTGAAGGTTTCCATCATTTCCGATCGCACCCAGACTATTCGTGCTTCCGTCGCCGACGTGCAATTCACATTGCTGCTCACCGTGGCGCTCGTCGTCATGGTGATCTTCCTGTTCTTGCGCAATTTCTGGGCGACGGTCATTCCAGCCGTCACGGTGCCGCTGTCGTTGATCGGCACTTTCGCCGTGCTCTACGAGCTCGGCTATAGCCTGGACAATCTCTCGCTGATGGCGTTGTCGATCGCGGTCGGTTTCGTCGTCGACGATGCCGTCGTCGTCATCGAGAATATCGTGCGGCATATGGAGGGGGGCGCCTCGCCGTTCGAGGCGGCGCTCAAGGGCGCGGGCGAGATCGGCTTTACCATCGTCTCGATTACCCTCTCGCTCATTGCGGTCTTCATTCCGCTGTTCCTGATGAGCGGTTACATCGGCCTGCTGTTCCGCGAGTTTGCCGTCACGGTCAGCGTGGCACTCGTCCTGTCGCTGCTGATCTCGCTGACGCTGACGCCGATGATGTGCGCGCGCCTCTTGAAAGCGGACAGCAAAGAGCACGGCCGGCTATACCGGTTCTTCGAACGCGGCTTCGACAACCTGCTCAGCGCCTACGAAGCAGGCCTCAAAATCGTGCTGCGGCACCGTTTCGCCACCATGATGGTGATGCTCGGCACCATCGCGCTCACCGGGTATCTCTACGTGATCATCCCCAAGGGTTTCTTTCCCGAGCAAGACACCGGCATGATCATTGGCCTGTCGGAAGCGGCGCAGGACATTTCCTACCAGGCCATGACGCAACGCCAGCAGGCGTTGATCGATGCCGTGATGCGTGACCCGGCCGTAGCCTCGGTCGGATCGGCGATCGGTGCCGGCGGCGGCACCACCACGGTCAATAACGGCCGCATGTTCATCGCGCTCAAGCCGCAGAACGAACGTGTCCCGGTCGACCAGGTGATCGCGCGGCTACGCACCAACCTGGCCAAGATCCAGGGCATCACGCTCTACATGCAGGCCGCGCAGGACATCACGATTGGCGGGCGGGTGTCCAAGACTCAGTATCAATATACTTTGGACGACGCCGACCCCGGCGAGCTCAACCATTGGGCTCCGCTCTTCCTCGATAAGATCAGATCGATACCAGGCGTCATCGATGTCACGACCGATCAACTCAATGCCGGGCCGATGCTCGACGTCACCATCAAGCGCGACGTCGCCGCGAGCTTCGGCATCCAGCCCTCGGCCATCGACAACACGCTCGACGACGCGTTTGGTCAGCGCATCGTGTCGACGATGTTTACCACGCTCAATCAGTACCATGTCGTGCTGGAGGTCCAGCCTCAGTTCCAATACGGCCCCGAAGCGCTCAACAACATCTACGTCTCGTCATCGAGCGGTCAGCAGGTGCCCTTGGCCACCCTGGTCGATAGCGTCACCAAAGTGTCGCCGCTGGTCGTCAATCATCAGGGCCAGTTCCCCTCGGTGACGATCTCGTTCAATCTCCAGCCGGGCACCGCGATCGGCCAGGCGGTTGCCGCCATCCAGCAAGTCGAAAAACAGCTCGGCAAGCCGCTGTCGCTGCAGACCAGCTTTCAGGGCAACGCGCAGGCCTTCACCGCGTCGCTGTCGAGCACGCCTATCCTCATCGCCGCGGCGCTCTTCGTCATCTACCTGATCCTTGGCGTGCTCTATGAGAGCTTGATCCACCCGATCACCATCATCTCGACCCTGCCATCGGCCGGCCTCGGTGCGCTACTGCTGCTCGTGGCGGTTCACTACGACCTGAGCGTGATCGCGATCGTCGGTATCATCCTGCTCATCGGCATCGTCAAGAAGAACGGCATCATGCTGATTGATTTTGCCTTGCATACCGAACAGAACGAGGGCCTCACCGCCGAGGCATCGATCTACAAAGCCTGTGTGCTGCGCTTTAGGCCGATCCTGATGACCACGATGGCAGCGCTGCTCGGCGGCGTGCCGATGATGATCGGCACCGGCGCCGGCTCGGAGCTCCGCCAGCCGCTCGGTTATACGATCGTTGGCGGCTTGCTCGTCTCACAGCTGCTGACGCTCTACACGACGCCGGTGGTATATATCTATCTCGATCGGTTGGCACATTTCCTGGGTAGGCTCCGCCACGGCCGCGATAGCCATTACGGAAAGGTGCTGGCGCATCCGGCCGAGTAGCTGCGAGCCATGGGCCGGCACGTCGCACACACCGACAAGATGATCCAATAAATCTTTCGTAGTGCGACTACTATTTGCTGCAATGTCGTTTTGAATTAGGCGTACAAATTTCCGCTCACACCGCCCAGCAGGAACAGCCGAGCACTCCCCAGAACGTCCGCAAATCGCCGACCGGCGGCCGGTCCGACAATGCGCGGGCGTGGTCGTGGCCATGGACATTGCAGTTTTTTCCGCAATCGCAGGCCAGCGCCGCATGGCGCCGGAAAGCGTGCTGCGCCATCTTGTTCTCGGCCACTGCGCCGTGACCCGGCAGGTTGCGCACCGGCGACCAATCCGGCATCGGCGGCGGCAGGGCGCCTTCGTCGAAAGGCGAGAAGTCGCCCGCTGCATACACTACCTTGCCGCCGACCATGGTGAGATCGGAGGTGATGTCGGCGATCTCGTCCGGCGTGCAGGAAAAATAATCGCGATCGGGCATAACCAGATCGGCAAACTGGCCGGCCTCGATCCGGCCCTTCTTGCCTTCCTCATTTGAGAACCAGGTGACGTCCTCGCTGTAGAGGCGTAGCGCCGTCTCCCGATCGAGACAATTCGTTGCCGGATAGATCTGCAGGCCGCCGACCGTCTTGCCGGTCACCAGCCAGGCCAGCGCCACCCAAGGATTATACGAGGACACCCGCGTCGCGTCGGTGCCGGCGGAAACCCTGGCGCCGGAGGCCAGAATGCGCTTGATCGGCGGCGTCCGCTCCGCTGCGCGATGACCGTAACGCTCGGCGAAATATTCACCCTGGTAAGCCATGCGATGCTGCAAGGCGATGCCGCCGCCGAGCGCCGCGACACGGTCGATCGATTTGTCGGAAATCGTTTCGGCGTGATCGAAAATCCAGTTCAAGCCTGCAAGTGGCGTATCGCGGTTGACCTTCTCGAAGACATCGAGCGCGCGGGCGATGGTTTCGTCGTAAGTGGCGTGCAGCCGCCACGGCCATTTGTTCGCCACCAGCAGCCGGACGACGTCCTCGAGCTCGCGCTCCATCTCCGGCGGCATGTCCGGACGCGACTGGCGGAAATCCTCGAAATCGGCAGCCGAGAACACCAGCATCTCGCCGGCGCCGTTGTGGCGGAAATAGTCGTTGCCCTCCTTGTATGTCGACGTCGCCATCCATTGCAGAAACTGGTCCTTCTCCTGCTTCGGCTTGGTGGTAAACAGATTGTAGGCAACGCGAACGGTCAGCAGATTCTCCGCCGCGAGTTTGCGGATGACCGCGTAATCGTCCGGGTAATAATGAAAGCCGCCGCCGGCGTCGATCAGGCCGGTGACGCCGAGCCGGTTCAGCTCGCGCATGAAATGCCGCGTCGAATTGATCTGATATTCGACCGGCAGTTTTGGCGCCTTGGCGATGGTGGCATAGAGAATGGTGGCGTTCGGCTCGGCGATCAGCAGGCCCGTGGGATTGCCCGCTCCGTCGCGGACGATCTCGCCGCCGGGCGGCTCCGGTGTGTCCTTGGTGTAGCCGACGACGCGCAACGCCGCCGCGTTGAGGATGGCGCGATCGTAAAGATGCGATACGATCACCGGCGTGTCGGGCGCTGCGGCATTGAGCTCTTCGATGGTCGGCAGCCGCCGTTCGACGAATTGCTGCTCGGTATAGCCGCCGATGACGCGGACCCATTGCGGCGGCGGCGTGATGGCGACCTGGCGCTTGAGCAGTGCCATGGCGTCGGCCAACGAGCGCACGCCGTCCCAGCGCAGTTCCGCGTTGAAGGTCAGGCCGCCGCGGATGAAATGCATATGGTTGTCGATCAGGCCAGGCAGGATGCGGCGGCCGTTGAGATCGATCTTGCGCGTCGCGTCGCCCGCCGCGCCCATGACGTCGTGGTCGCTGCCGACGGCGGTGAACGCTCCGTTCCGGATCGCCACCGCGCTGGCAGCGGGATTCGAGCGGTCGAGCGTGGTGATTTTTCCGTTGTGGAGAATGAGATCGGGCTCAGGCAAGGGTCAACCTCCGTCCGTTGCCGCAAAAACTAATACATGCGGCGCGTGCCTCAGCAGCATTCGTGCACTATTGATGCGGCGTCCGTTCGGGAAAGCGCACGATAAAGCCGTTGCGATTAGGCATTTGCACTGCCGGCAAGGTCTGCGCGTTTATCACTTGCTTGGCATCGATTAATTTGTTCTGCGCCAGAATGTAAGCGGTCAACGCGTAGACTTGATCGTCGGTCAGCGTTCGCGGCGACGTCCACGGCATGGCGCGTTTGATGTAATCGAACAGCGTCGTCGCGTAGGGCCAGTAATTGGCGATGGAGAGCGTCGTATCGTCGATGCCGTTTCGTTTCACGTCGCTGACCACCGGCGGGGCGGCGGGTGCGCCGCTCGTCGTCGTGGTGGCACCTCTGCCGCCATCGCCGTGACAGGCAGCGCAGTTGTCGGCAAAAATCGCGGCACCCTGATCGGACGTGCCACTGCCAGCGGGCAACCCCGCCCCACTGGGCTCGGTGTCAATGTCCCACGGCGCGAGGTCGGCCGGACTGATCGACTTGCCGAGGTTCGGGCCCGCGCCGAACACGACGACGGGGGCAAGCGTGAGGGAGAGCAGCGCAGATACAAGAACGGCGCTATGCATACGCATGGGTGACCTGCCCTTTCTGGTCGACCGCCCAGCTCGTGACCCCGTTGTAATGATGGTTCTCAAACGCCAACAGCGGCGGCACCGAAGGCACTTCGCCGCGCGCCGCGACGAATTGCGCCCGCGTCGGCTGCGCATTGCCGTCCTCGTCCCAGGCACGGCTTTGCAGGATGGCCGGACCGCCGTTCCACTGCCAGGGCATGCGAAAGCGCGTGAACGCCATGCTCAGCACCGGCTGCTGCAGCGCCGCCTCGCCCCAGCTCTGGCCGCCGTCGGCGGAGACCAGAACTTTGGCAATCCTGCCTTTGCCCGAATAAGCGATACCCGAGATTTCATAGAAACCTGGCTGCTGCAGCGACAGTCCCGGCGACGGTTTGGTGATGAAGGATTTGACCTCGTTCACAAAGTAGAATTGATACGCTTTGCCGCTCGGCAACGGCTCCGTGTAAACCTGCGATTCCCAATAGCTGAAGGCGGCCTCCGGCAAAAGCTTGATCCTCCGAACGTATTTGATGTTCATGTTGCCTTCATAGCCCGGCAGCAACAGGCGCATCGGATAGCCGTTGCCAGGCATCAGCGGCTCGCCGTTCTGATAAAGCACGATCATCGCGTCATCCAAGGCCTTGGCGAGCGGCACGCTGCGCATCACGTGCGCCGCGTCGGCGCCCTCGGCGATGAACCATTTCGCTTTCGGGTCGATACCGGCCTCGTCGAGCAAGGTTGAGAGCATGACGCCGGTCCATTCGGCGCAGGAGACCAGCCCATGCAAGGCCTGCACGTCCGCTTGCAGCGGCTGCGGCGAAAATAGCCCCGCGCTGTTGCCGCCGCATTCGATGAAGGCGATGCGCGATGTCATCGGATAGCGCAGCAGTGCCTCGTAACTGAAAAGCAGCGGTCGCTTGACCAGGCCATGAACCAAAAGCTGATGCGCGCTCGGATCGATGGCCGGAACGCCGTCATGAACAATGGTGAAAAACACACCATTCGGCGTGATCATGCCGTCGAGCAATTGGTGCGGCGCGCGCGACTGTGAGGTGCGCGGCTCGAAATTAGGATTGGAGAGCGTACGCACGACGTTTTTCGCAAACTTCGATGGCACCTGATAGGCGGGAACCGGGTCGCCCGGCGACAGGCCCCAGTCCGGCTCGGCAAGCGGCTCGGCAGCGGCACCGGTCGCGTTCAGTCCGACGCAGGTGGACAAAGCACCGGCGAAAGCGGCGCCGCGCGCCAACAGTGCGCGCCGGTGCAGGAGGCCATTGCCTGCCACCATTTCGGTGCGGCTCGGCGCTAGATTTTTCATGGAGCGCGTCATGGTTCACCCTCGTGATCATGCCTGACTGGAGTCATTTGCCATCGACGCCGCTACGGCTCACGTGAGGCGACGTAGGCTGCGATGGCCACCATGTCGTCGATTGTAAGCTTTTGCACGACGCTGTGCATCAGCGCCTCCGCGGGTCCGGAGCGGCTGCCATTCTGGAAAAAGTAGAGCTGGCGAACCATGTAGCCGGTGTGCCGGCCGGCAATCGCGGGCGTTGCGCCGACGCCCTTGAGTGCCGGACCGTGGCAGATGACGCAGGCGGTTGTTTCCCCGCCGCCGGTCGTGACAAGGGCTTGGCCTTTGGCAATGCTGCCCGGCGGCGCATAGGCGACAAAACCGGATCGTGGATCGCGCGCAACCGCGGCCGCCTCGTTCTCGGGCAGTTCGACGATGCGGCTTCCGATCGGCTCGGTGCCGCCGTTGGCAAGCGCTAGCCGCATGTTGCCGGGATTGACATAAGTCTTGGGCACCGTGTCGGTCTCAACGACACGAATCCAAGGCCGCGCAGCCAGCGCGGAAAAATATGCGGCGGCGGATTGCACGTCGGCGTCGCCGACAGCCTGGGCGATGGTTGGCATTTCGCCAAAACCTTTTCTGGCGCCGCTTTTGAAATCCGCCATCTGGCGCACGATGTAGGCCGCAGGCAGCGCTGCGAGATAGGCCGACTCATCGTGACCGGTGCCGACCGGCAGGTGACAGGAGCCGCACGCAAATGTCGCGGTGCCTTGCGCGACGACGGGCGGCATCGGCGGGTGCATATCTGGGATCCAATCCGGCGGATTTTTCAGATCGTCGATCTGTTTTTGTGTGTAGGACTTGGTGCTGCCGGTTAAGGTTTTCGGCTGGTCCTCATCCTGCGCCGGCGGCTGAATCTTGTCGGCGACAGGAAAGGCCCAGTCGGGCCGGTCGGCCCCGTGGGCAACGACCGGCATCAGAACGATCAGCAGCGCCCACAATGATCCGCGCATGAATTTCGCCTTCTCACACCGTCGGTGTCATGGTCGCGGATTTCCGCGGCGCAGATAAGCAAAAGTGGTGAAGGCCCAGCCGAGTACCCACAGAACCGGACCGGCGAGACCGGGCCACAGCGGCATGTATCCCGGGATGAGAACAAAAAAAATCAGGCCGGTATCGGCCAAGGCGAGAACGCCGAGATTGATCCAGTAGCCCCACGCACTGTTTCGGATATTCAATGTCAGAGCGACAACAATGGCCGTCACACCAAAAAACAGCAGGTTCCAGGCATCCTGGAACACCCGGCCCTGCGCCATTCCTGGCTCGAGGGCAGCGCCCACGTGGTAAACCGCATATGCTGCCTGTAAATGCAGGCATCCCCAAAGCGCATAGAAGATCGCGCCAACGACACTCGGCTTGGCGATCGAGGAATGCTCAAGTGGCCGCCCAACGTGGTCGGTGATGGTCATTCTCTTCTCCCATTCCAGCCATTCCAGGTTTCAAACCAGTTTCCCTTTTCCGACCATGCGCCAGCGCCGCCCGCCACGATCTCCCTCCTAGGAAATTGTCGACGCTCTAAATGCCAACAAGTAATTCCAGAATAGACTCGCGGCTTTCGCAAACTTAGCGAATTATTGGCGCGATTGACTTCAAACACGGTCTGCCGACGGTGATTGACATCGTGGCCCACGTCGGCCCTCCGACGCAGTTGATCCCTCGGCAGGAGCCCGCGGAAAGCAAAGCGTTACAGTCGTTCCGGACGCCTTGTGAAGTCGCTCGACATATCCATCGAGATCTGCCGCAAGAGCTTCAATCAATTCGGTTCCCAGACCGCGTTTTAAGGTAGCCGTGTGCGAGCCGTCATCGCTTACGCGGCAAATGACCCATCCGGCCGCGGTTTTAACGGCGACCGAAATACGGCCCGCCTGGGAAACAAAAGCATGACGTGAGGCATTTGTGATAAGTTCCGATATAATCAGTTCCGCTCGCCAACAACGTTTGGCATCGAGCAGAACAGGGTCCGTAATTGCGAGATTCAATTCAATACCACGTTGAGCAAGGCTGGACGAAGTCATAGCGCGACAAAGCTGAGTCATATTGGCGCTGAGATCAACAAGCGCGGTCGTCAAAGGCGGCCGTAAAATTTCATGTGCGCTAGCCAGGGCGTAAAGCTGGTCGATGACTTGAGCAAGCGCGGCTTTAGTCTCTTCATTGGACGATCTTGCTGCCAGTCTGGTGGCCAGCGAGATTGCGCACGTATATTCGTTATGAACCCGGTGCAAAAATTCTGTGACGTAAAGAATGGGTCGATCCGCCGCGCGGTCACTTGGTTGCGAAGACATAGTTGCCACCCAATCTGCCAACGCGCGGCGCTGTTTGCCGCTCCGATAAACACTAAGCCGCGGCTTCGAGGGCAAGCTTTCAGGAATTTGCCGAGATTTTCGTCTCTTTGACGCGTACTAAAGCTGCACGACTGCCGCCTCGCTTCGCTTTGGCTTGGAATTGGGAACGCCCCGCAGAATACGGGTTGACGCCAGAGAACGCGGTTTCCGTGTCGCGCGCACGCCGACCGCAATAATCGGGGTGGTATTTTCAAAGCGATCGAACGGCTCATTCCTGGTGCGCATTCCGGACTTCTGGCATTGACGATCGCTGCATCGCCTCAGGGCAAAGTCTGAGGCGATCAGGGCCGGAACTTCCACGGGACATAGCCGGTCCGCCATCCGCGGCGGGCCTACCGCCCGCAAGCCGGCGCGGCTTGTGCCGTGGCGACGACGGTGTACCATTTCAAGGCCAAGTCTCATGAAGTCGGCGGCTGCGCATGGATGGCCACATCTCACGGATGCACGGCGTCGTCTCGTTTGGTCCTTTCCGCCTGTCTATGGGCGAAAGGCAGCTTAAGAAGGACGACGAGCCACTGCAGCTCGGTGGCCGTGCGCTCGACACGCTGATCGCGCTGGTTGACCGGGCCGGAGAGGTCGTCACTCAAAAGGAGCTAATCGCGCGCGTTTGGCCGGATGTGACGGTCGAGGAGGCCAATCTCCGCGTCCACATTGCCAACCTCCGCAAGGCGCTGGGGGACGGGCACGAGGACGCTCGTTACATCGTGACTGTCCCTGGCCGAGGCTATTGCTTTGTTGCACCAGTAACAGCTGCCGCTCCCCAGTCCTCCCCCCCGACAGAGGCCACTGTCTCCGATTGGCTCCATAGGCTACCTCCCAGGCTGACGCGTATGATCGGCCGCGATGACACCATTCGCGTGTTATCGGCGCAATTGATGACGTATCGGTTCGTCAGCATCGTCGGCGCGGGTGGCGTCGGAAAAACCACCGTCGCCGTCTCTGTTGCCCACGCGCTGCTAGATGGGTTCAACGGGGCAATTTTCTTCGTCGATCTGGCCGCCCTGACCGATGCCAAGCTCGTCCCGACCACGGTCGCATCGGCACTCGGGTTTATGATGCAAACGAAGGATCCGCTGCGGAGCCTGCCGGCCTTTATTGGCGACAGGAAGATCCTTCTCGTGCTCGACAACTGCGAGCATGTAATCGACTCGGCAGCTACATTGGCGGAACGGATTGTTGGCGAGACCCCGCAAACGCACGTCCTGACAACGAGTCGCGAAGCTCTCCGGGTTGAAGGCGAGCGCGTCCACCTGCTTTACGCACTCGATTGTCCACCTGAAGAAGTCAGCTTAACGTCGGCGGAGGCGCTCAACTATCCGGCAGCTCAGCTTTTCATGGAGCGTGCCGTGGCAAGCGGCTATGGCGGCGTGTTGAACGATATTGAGGCGCCGATCGTCACTACCATCTGCCGCCGGCTCGATGGAATTCCGCTCGCCATTGAACTCGCAGCCAGCCGCGCCGGCCCTCTTGGGATTCGAGGAGTGGGTGAACTTCTCGACAATCGCTTCAGCTTACTCTGGCGCGGCCGCCGGACTGCGCTGCCGCGGCACCAGACCCTAAACGCGATGCTCGACTGGAGCTACAACCTGCTTTCGCAGCACGAAAAGGTTGTTCTCGGCCGACTCTCGGTATTCGTAGGGAATTTCACGCTCGACGCTGCCTATTCCGTTGCCGCCGACGCGGAGATAGATCAAGCGAGCTCTACCAGGGCAATCACAAGTCTTCTTGCGAAGTCACTAATATCAAAATCAGAATCACGCGGATCTACATATTATCGGCTGCTTGAAACAACGCGGACCTTTGCTGCCGCTAAACTTGCCGAGCGTGGCGCCGCCAATCGCGTTGGCCAGCGGCATGCAAAGTTTTTTTCCGAGTTTCTCCAGCGCGACCAGCTCGTTCAATCGAGGTTTGGCGAGCACGACCTTTCGGGATACGCCGCATATATCGGCAACGTGCGGGCGGCGCTCCAATGGGCGTTCTCCGACGATGGGGATGTCACCCTTGGCGTAGAGCTCGCTGCTTGGGCGGCGCCGCTCTTCGTTGGTCTGTCCCTGCTCGAAGAGTGCACCCGGTGGTGCGAACGGGCGCTTGCCTGCCTCGACGCTGCCGCCCAGGGCACCAGACAGGAGATGATCCTGCAGGAAGCGCTCGCACTATCATTGATGTACACTGGCGGGAACGGCGATCAGGTTCGCGCGGCGATTGAGCGCGGACTTCATCTGGAGGAAGCGTTCGGAGACGTGCCTCGGAAACTCCAACTGTTTTTGTCCCTGTACAGTCTTCTCATGCGGCTCGCCGACTTCCGTGGTGCACTCAAGGTCGCAGAGCAGAGCGGAACGTTCGCAGAGACCGCCAAGGACCCAGCCGGATTACTAGTCGCAGATTTTATGCTGGGCGGTGCTTACCATTATATTGGCGACCAAGCCGCGGCGCAATTTTATGGTGAGCGTGCCATGGCTCGTGCAGCCGAGCCTGGCACTTCAGTCCCTAACTTCGTGGGGTTTGATCATCGTACCTACGCTCCCATAAGCCTCAGTCGTGCTTTGTGGTTGCGCGGTTTCGCCGATCGGGCGAGGAGCATTGCAAAAACAGCCATCGACGAGGCGGCGAGCGGAGTTCACCCAATTTCGATATGCGTTTCGCTGGCGTACGGATCGCCAGTCTTTCTTGGGAGCGGGGACCTCCAAAGCGTCGAAAATTATACCGCCCGGCTGATCGAAAATGCGGAACGACATTCGATTGAGCCATACCGGGCGGTCGGCCTTGGGCTGAAAGGCGCAGTCGCCATCGCCCGAGATGAATTGGAAACCGGTATCGATTTGCTAAGGGTTGCGCTGGAGATCCTGACAACCCTAAGGCTGAAGATATTCGTTACTGAGTTCATGGGCGTACTCGCCGATGGCCTACGCAAGCACGGACAAGTGGAGGAGGCCCTCCTTACGATCAATCAGGCGATCGGGCGCCCGACAGATTGCGGATCGACATATGACCTGGCCGAACTGCTAAGGGTTAAAGCGCAGATTTTGGCGGCGATACCGGCGTACGGCCGGGATTCAGCCATCAATTGCCTGACCGAAGCGCTGGCAGTCGCAAAATCGCAATCCGCGCTCGCACTGGAACTGAAGTCGACGATAGCCTTAGCGCGGTTGCTCGCTGAAGGCGGACAGCGCGATCAGGCCCGCCATGACCTCGCTCTCATATACGGCCGCTTCACGGAAGGATTTGAAACAGCGGACCTAAGGGTCGCGCGCCAACTCATGGCGGAGCTCGCATAAATCCTGTTGCCAGTCTCCAACGAGGATGGCTCCTTACGCCTGTCCATACCGACCGCGGCAGGCGCGCTTGTACGGCACCGGCGGCGGTGTACCATCCCAAGGGGGTCGTCATAATGCAGGCGAATGCGCATGGATGGCGACATCTTAGGGACGAATGGCGTCGCCTCATTTGGCCCTTTCCGCCTGATTGCGGCCGAAAGGCAGCTCAAGAAAGGAGACGAGCCAGTCCAACTGGGGGGCCGCGCACTCGACACGCTGATCGCGTTGGTTGAGCGGGCTGGAGAAGTCGTCACTCAAGGGGAACTGATCTCGCGCGTTTGGCCGGATGTGACAGTGGAGGAGGCCAATCTCCGCGTCCATATCGCCAACCTGCGGAAGGCGCTGGGCGATGGGCGTAAGGGCGCTCGCTACATCGTGACCGTCCCCGGTCGAGGGTATTCTTTTGTCGCGCCAGTGACGCGCTCCGCGCCGCGGCCCTCACCGTCGAAACAGGCCGTTGTCTCTGATCGGCCCCAAAGGCTTCCACCCAAGTTGAGCCGCTTGATCGGTCGCGATGACATCATTCGTGCTTTGTCGGCACAGCTGATGATGTATCGGTTCGTCAGCATCGTCGGAGCGGGTGGCATCGGAAAAACCACTGTCGCCATTTCGATTGCCCATACGCTGTTGGAGCATTTCAACGGGGCGGTTTTCTTCGTCGATCTGGCTGCGCTGACCGATCCCAGGCTCGTCCCGACGGCGGTCGCGAGGGCGCTCGGATTTATGACGCAGACCCAAGATCCGTTGCGTAGTCTCCCAGCCTTTATCGGTGAAAAGAAGCTTCTTCTCGTGCTCGACAATTGCGAGCATATGATCCAATCAGCCGCAGCGGTGGCGGAACGGGTCGTCGGCGAAGCACCGCAAGCGCACGTCCTTACAACGAGCCGCGAAGCTCTTCGGGTTGAAGGTGAGCATGTCCACCTGCTCTACGCGCTCGATTGTCCGCCGGATGATGCCAACTTAACGGCGGCCGAAGCGCTCGCGTATCCGGCTGTTCAGCTTTTCATGGAGCGGGCTGCGGCAAGCGGTTACGACGCGGCGTTGAACGACGTCGATGCACCGATCGCCGCCATGATCTGCCGCCGGCTTGATGGAATTCCGCTGGCCATCGAACTCGCTGCGAGTCGCGTCGGCTCTCTCGGGATTGATGGAGTTGCACAGCTTCTCGGCAATCGTTTCGGTCTGATCTGGCACGGCCGCCGGACTGCGCTGCCGCGGCACCAGACCCTGAACGCGATGCTCGACTGGAGCTACAATCTGCTTTCGCCTCATGAAAGGGCTGCTCTTGACCGGCTGTCGGTCTTCGTAGGTGAGTTTTCACTTGAAGCGGCCCGCTCCGTTGCATCTGATGCGGAGACAGACGACGGAATCGTTATTGATGCCATCGCGAGTCTGCTGGCGAAATCGTTGATATCGACGACCGCTTCACACGGATCGACACATTATCGGCTTCTTGAGACGACGCGGACCTTCGCTCAGGCGAAGCTCGCCGAGCGCGAGGAAGCGAATCGCATTGCCCGGCGGCGGCATGCGGACTTTTTTTCCAGATTTCTCCAGCACGACCAGCTCATTCAATCGAGATTCGGCAAGCACGATCTTTCTGGATACGCCGTGCATATCGGCAACGTGCGGACGGCACTCCAATGGGCGTTCTCCGACGAGGGGGATGTCAGCATCGGCGTAGAGCTCGCTACCCGGGCGGCGCCGCTATTTATCAGATTGTCGCTGCTTGAAGAGTGCGAGCGGTGGTGTGAACGAGCGCTTGCTAGCCTGGAAGATCGCACCCGCGGCACCAAGCAGGAGATGATCCTTCAGGAAGCACTTGCCCTGTCTTCGATGTATACGACCGGAAACAGTGATCGGGTTCGCGCCGCGATTGAGCGTGCACTTGCGCTTGAGGAGGCGTTCGGGGACCGTCGGCACCACCTGGAGCTTTCTTTCGGCTTGTATAGGCTTTTCATGCGGCTTGCCGACTTCCGCAACGCGCTCGCCGTCGCACGGCAAAGCGCAACCTTCGCGGAGACCGCCAACGATCCCGCCAGCCTGCTAATCTCAGATTTTATGCTTGGCACATGCTATCATTTTACCGAAGACCAAGCTGCGGCGCAGTTTTACTGCGAGCGTGCCATGGCTCGCGCAGCCGAGCCCAGCACGTGGGTCCCCAATTTCTTCGGGTTTGATCATCGCATCTACGCTCCCATCAGCCTCGCCCGTGCGTTGTGGCTACGCGGTTTTGCCGATCGGGCCCGCAGTATCGTGAAATCTGCCATCGATGAAGCGGAGGGCGGATTTCGCCCGCTTTCGATATGCGTTTCACTGACCTACGGTTCGCCGGTCTTTCTTTGGAGCGGGGACTTGCGCGCTGCCGACGACTATGTCGAACACCTGATCGAATATGCTGGAAGACACTCGCTTGAGCCATACCGAGCCGCTGGCCTCGGGCTGAAGGGCGCAATCGCCATCGTCCGGGACGAGTTGGAAATCGGTATCGACTTGCTACGCGGCGCGCTGAAGACCTTAACCACCCTCAAGCTCAATCTATTGCTTACAGACTTCATGGGCGCACTCGCCGGCGGGCTGCGCAAGCGTGGCCAACACGAAGAGGCCCTCCTTACGATCAATCAAGCCATCGGCCGCGCGGCAGATTGCGGATCGACATATGACACGGCTGAACTGCTAAGAATTAAAGCTCAGATTTTGGCAACCATGCCGCAGTATGGCCTGGACTCGGCTATGAACTGCCTGACCGAGGCGCTGGCAGTCGCAAAAGCACAATCCTCGCTCGCGCTGGAGCTCAGGTCGACGATAACCCAAGCACGTTTGCTCGGCGAAGGGGGAGAGCGCGATCAGGGCCACCGTGACCTCACGCGCGTATACGACCGGTTCACGGAAGGATTTGAAACGGCGGACCTGAGAATTGCGCGCCGGCTCATCAAGGAACTGTCATAAGCCCCTGATTCGGTCCTGCGCGCCGGCCCGGGAGCAGTTTTCACTTCTTTAGATATCGACGGCGATTTCGACAAGCGAGGACTGCCAGAACCGCTAGTGCTTGCCTTCTACTTCGCGCCGCACGATGACCAGATCGTCCAGTTGATCATTCTCCGCAATCGATTCGACATCTGAAAGCGACAGTCTTGCCGAGAAACCTATCACATCACGGCGATAGTATGCACGTGATCCGACGCGGCACGCCTGCAAACAAGACAGCCGCGCATCTTTACACCAATTTACAACTCTAAACTCGCCTGCCGGCGAGAAAGGCGCGACGCTCCCCTGCAAGTGATTGCGCCACGAACAATCCGCACTGCCCCGGTTGGGACGAGGAGAGCGCAAATGCCACCAGCGGAACGCTTCGACTTTTTGGTCCTCGGTAGTGGCAAGGTCAGGCCTCACCCGGGCGAGGGCGATACGGCTTGCGCGCTGAACGGCCCCTGAAGGAATGACTCGGGCCACACGCATCAAATCTGCGCAAGGTGTCAATCGACGCCCAATATGGCGCTGCCGTTACCCAGATCGCTGCATCCCACGGAGTGGACGCACGCGGCATTGGCGGCCCTACGCGAGCATTGGGAGCGACTCATGATCGACATGGATCGGCGCACCTTTATGGAAGGTGCAGGCGTGGGGATCGCCTATGCGACAACGGCATCCGCTGTTCCAGCGCTCGCAGAGTCCGCGCCACACGAGGTGCCAACGACGACTGTGAGTCTCACCGTCAACGGTAAAGTTCATACCGTGACGGTCGAAGACCGAACCACGTTACTAGATACCCTTCGAAACCAGATCGGCCTCACCGGGACCAAGAAAAGTTGCGATCGCGGAGAATGTGGCGCCTGCACAGTCCATATCGATGGCCATCGCGCGCTCGCCTGCATGAGCTTAGCGGTCATTCAGAAAGGGCGTTCCATCACAACAATCGAGGGTGTCGCGAACGGTTCCAAATTACACCCCTTGCAGGCTGCCTTTATCGAGCACGACGGTTTTCAATGCGGCTTCTGTACGTCCGGGCAGATCATGTCGGGGGTTGCGCTACTGAAGGAGGCCCGCTCTGGCTGGCCTAGCGCGGCGACCTCCGATGTCACCCGACCCTTCTCATATGATCAACTATCCGAGGCCGAAATTCGGGAGCGTATGAGCGGTAATTTGTGCCGCTGCGCCTGCTATCCAAATATCGTTGATTCCATTGTTTCTGCGGCAAAGGAAACCTGAAAAAATGCATCCTTTCTCGCTGTCCGCTGTCAAGGAAGTCGACCTGGCAATTCGCGCCCACGCGCGCGATCCAAATACGGCTTTTATCGCCGGTGGAACAGACCTTGTGGGGTTAATGAAGGACCGCGTCGTTCTTCCACAGCACCTAGTCGATATTAATCATTTACCGGGACTCGATCGGATCGAGCTGTTATCCGACGGCGGATTTCGGATTGGCGCCTTAGTCCGCATGAGCGATGTGGCTGTGAACATGCATGTTCGCAAGAGCGCGCCGATGGTCGCGGAGGCCCTGTTATTTTCCGCCTCAGGTCAGCTCAGGAACATGGCGTCCATGGGCGGAAATATTATGCAGAGAACTCGCTGCGCCTATTTTCGTGATGGCGATGGTACACCCTGCAACAAGCGGTCACCCGGCTCGGGGTGCTCTGCTCGCCACGGAATAAATCGCAACCATGCGATTTTTGGTTGGTCCGATGCTTGCATTGCAACGCATCCATCTGACGTTGCCGTTGCACTGACGGCGTTAGACAGCTTTGTGTATGTGCGCAGTGCAAACGGCGTTCGCGCAGTTCCGTTCGGTGACTTCCATCTACTGCCGAATGACACTCCGGAAAAGGACAATGTGCTCGGTCGAGGGGATCTCATTGTTGGATTGGAAGTTCCCAATCGTCCGGAGGCGAGACGTTCACATTACCTGAAAATTCGCGATCGCCAGTCCTACGAGTTCGCACTCGTCTCCGTTGCTGCGGCGCTTGATTTGGACGGCCACAATATCCGTTCAGCCCGGCTTGCTATGGGCGGGGTGGCGCATAAACCCTGGCGGCTTTCTTCCTCCGAGCAGGCACTCGTCGGCGTCGATATAGGCGACGCCAATAAACTGCGCACGGCTATTGCACGCGGGTTTGCCGATGCCCGTCCCCTGGAACAGAATGAGTTCAAAGTTGAACTCGCCCAACGCGCTGTCCTGCGTGCTGTACAAACTGCGGGAGCACGGGCATGAGCGCCATCGGAAAACCCTTATCGCGCGTTGAAGGTCGAAAGAAGGTCACTGGTGGAGCAATCTATACCGCCGACGCGGCGCCCGAAGGTGCCTATCACGCGGCGCTCGTTAACAGCACGATCGCCAATGGACGCGTCAAGCAGCTCAATACGGAGGAGGCCGCACGGGCGCCAGGTGTGGTAAGTATCTTCACGTCGGCGAATATGATCCGCTTTAAGTCATTACCGACACCGTGGGATCACAATCGCCCGCACGGCCAGAGATACTTGCCACTGCAGGACGATCTAATCCACTACGCGGGCCAACCGATAGCCCTTGTGGTGGCCGAGACACTCGATCAGGCGGCCTTCGCGGGCACGCTGATTGGGGTCGAGTACGAGACCGAGCGGCCGGTAGTTTGGAACGAGAGAACTGCAGCCCAAGCTTATGATCCACCCCAGATCCAATGGCCGGTCAACTCCTCGGTTGGAAAGCCGCAGGAGGGTCTCGCGGCTGGTGCCGTCAAAATCGAGGCGGTGTACACCACCTCCGATCGCCATCACTGTCAAATGGAACCTCATGCGACTGTCGCGGCCTGGACTGCGCCTGATCATGTGACCATCTTTGAAACAACTCAGTCCACATACGGATTTCGCGATCTTATCGCTGTCGCTCTCGGCCTTTCGCCGGACAATATTGAAGTCATTTCGAGACTTGTTGGCGGAGGCTTTGGTGGAAAAGCCTATGTGTGGCCTCATACGCTTCTGAACGCCGCAGCGGCCCGGGCTCTGAAACATCCAATTCGATTGCAGCTCACCCGAGCGCAAATGTTCTCCATGGTTGGCCATCAGCCGGCCACCCTGCAAACCATTCGGTTAAGTGCGACGAACGAAGGTCGACTGATCGCAATCGATCATCAGAGTGTCTCGCCGACGGCGATGACCGATGATTACATAGAGTACGCTGCTAATGCGTCGCGTTTTCTGTGGGGCGCCAGTAGTGGAATCTCAACCGGTCACAAGATCGTACGCGTCAATCGGAATACGCCGACCCCGATGCGGGCGCCGCATGAGGCGCTAGGCCATGTCGCACTCGAGTGCGCCATGGACGAACTCGCTTACAAGACGGGAGTGGATCCGGTCGAATTGCGCTTGCGCAACGACACCATGACGGATCCCTATACAGGCAGACCGTTCTCGACGCGAGCGATACGCCAGTGCTTGCTGCAGGGCTCTGGGCGGTTTGGCTGGGCTCAGCGAACTCCCGCACCAGGTTCGATGCGTAAAGGCTCGTCGCTCATTGGCCAGGGCGTCGCGTGCGCAGTCTACACCCATTGGCGCTGGCCCGGCACGACACGAATGGTTATGCGGCGGAACGGAGTCATTTCCATAGAGTCATCGATGCATGACATCGGCACCGGGACATACACCGTGATGACACAGGTTGCAGCCGACGAATTGGGTCTCCCGCCCGAGCGATTCGTTGTTGTTCTTGGGGATACGCGGCTTCCGAGGTCTCACTCCGCGATTGGCTCGGCGACAATGGCCAATGCCGGTGCTTCCGTGATGTTGGCGGCGCGTGCGTTGCGAGACAAACTGATCGCGATGGCGACAGCCGGTCACGAGGCCCCATTTGCCGGCGTTCAGCCCGAGACGATCTCCTTCGAAAGCGGCCGGATGAAGGCTGCAGGACAGCCACGGACAATCGAACTAGGCGAGCTTCTTGTTCGCAATAACATGCCGGAACTGACCGTTGTTGGCGATTACAACCCCGTAGACGAAGGACCTAAAGCCATTTTCAGTTTCTCGGCGATCTTTGCGGAAGTCCGCGTCGATCCGGAACTTGGACTTGTCCGCCTTAATCGCGTCGTAGGCGCGTACGATGTTGGCCGAGTCATCAATCCCAAAACCGCCCGCAGCCAAGCGCTTGGCGGGATCATTTGGGGGACCGGTCAGGCGCTGTTAGAGCAATCGGAAATGGATCCGACGCTCGCCCGATACGCTAATCGCAATTTGTCGGGCTATCTTGTCCCTAGCCACGCCGACATCCCGCCACTCGAAGTCTTGTTCTGCGGAGAGCCGGATGAAGAAGCCAGTCCGATCGGAGTGAAGGGGATTGGTGAATTAACAGCCGTATCGGTTGCTCCCGCCATCGCTAATGCGGTCTATCACGCAACGGGTCGGCGGGTCCGTGATCTCCCAATCACCATTGAGAAACTTCTCTGACGATTGGGCCAACTTTCTTCAAAGTGGGGATTCAGGAGTGTGACAGATGAATCTGCAACAAGTGATTAAGAGCTGAATTCATTCATGCCTCTCGTAGTAACGAGCGCAAGCGGACTAAACGGTGATGGCTATGGTGCGCTGCTTGCTTTTGACCTCCGGGGCAACCCGATTGGCAAGTTCAGTAGTGATGATCGGATCGAGGATCCACGCGGGCTAGGTTATGAACGCGAATTGAACCTGCTTTTTCTCAACAGCGGAGCCGATCACTTGTTGGCGATCGACGCCGCCGGAAAGGTTGTTCGCGATACGGGACGGATCGCGGGACTCAATCCCGGAGGAGGTAACTTTGGCCCAGACGGGCGGTATTACGTTGGTCTTCGCAACACCCGTAGCATAATGGCCTTTGGCAAGGAATTGACCCCGGAAGGTGAACAGGTTCTTGCACCCAAGGCCGTTCCATTTCCCCGCGGCTTTGCCTTCGATCGATGGGGCCAGCTCTTTCTCGCATCAGGCATCGGACCGGCCGGGGAAGGCGATGATACCATTCTGTCCTTCAGCCCAGATCTTGAGCTGCGAGAGACTTTTCACGTATGCGACCCGGAAGTCAGCCCACTTGATCTGGCAATTGCGCCAAACGGCAACGTTGTCGTGGCCAGCGAGTGGCCCTTCGGTGATCCAAACGCGATTACAACAATACGTGAATATGATCCGGTCGAAGGCAATCTTGTGAGGATCCTCTGGCCCAAGGTTGTAGCGTATCAAAAGCCACGAGGATTGCGTTTCGGCCCGCACGATCGTCTCTACTGCGCGGCTCAAGATGAAGTCGTTGTCTTCAACTTTGAGACCGGCGAGTGCCTGGGAGCCTTGATTCATCTCCCACGCTTAAATGGCCAGGCTCTGATGTTTTTCCCCTAGCGGGACGAGATGCGCTTGCGGTTGCAAAGGCGCGATCCGCGCTCGCCCCGGAGCTCAGGTCGACACTAACCAAAGCACGGTTGCTCGCCGAAGGTGGACAGCGCGATCAGGCCCGCCATGACCTCGCTCTCGTATACGGTCGCTTCACGGAAGGATTTGAAACGTCGGACCTGAGAACAGCGCGCGAGCTTTTGGAGAAGCTGGCGTAGCCCTTTCGCCGCCTTCGCGCGAGGAGGCCTTCTCACACCTGGGCCGCCTTTTCACTTTTTTGCAAAATACAACGTGCCTGCCACGGGCCGTCAGTCATTGTCAGCGGTATGCAGTCCTTCCCTTAGACGTCACTGCAAGGCAGCCGTTATGCCAACGCCCTCCCACCCGCCGGAAACCTTGGCTGTACTCTCGCCACCGGTCGCCGCTTATGTCGAGGCAACCAACACCTTCGATCTTGAGAAGCTGCTCGCGCTTTTCGCGGACGACGCTCTGGTCAACGACCAGCTCCGGGACTACTGGGGGAAGCCAGCAATTAGGCAATGGGCGACGCGGGACATTGTCGCTCAAAGCCTGACAATGGAAGTGACGACTGTGATCGAGCACTACGGAAACTTCATTGTTACTGCAAATGTCCGCGGCAAGTTTGATATGACGGGGCTGCCAGATCCGCTCGTGTACGCCTTTTACTTTACGCCTTACGGCGACCGGATTGTTCAGCTCATCATTCTTCGCAACCGATACGACGTTTGAAAACGGCAGAGCCGCTGTCTCAGTTTCGCACCGTACAGGTTTACCCGGTCGCCCTGCTGCTCTGCGACTCTCGAAAACCGAGACGCCGGAAGCGTGAATCTTCGGTCTTTAAAATCAAAGCCTCGATCAGAATAGCGCCGCGCGGAAGCACTATATTCTGGTCTGGACGCCGGTAGCGGCCGGTCTGCAAAGACTGGCCTTCAAATATTTGCAAAAATCTACAACGCTTAATTTGCGGCAAAAGAAGATCGCGATTTAATGTTTTACCGAAGCGCAATAGGCGATGGCTAAAGATCAATCTTTGCGCCTATCGGAACCCATCGCGCTGAATGCGCTGTCGAGATAATTGATAGGAGACGTCCGATGAAGATTATCGGATTCGAGGAACACTACGGGCTTCCGGCTATATACGAAGCCGCTAAAAAGGCGAACGATCCGTATCTGGAGGTGTTGGAGACATTAAAAAAAGCCGGACACTTCCCCAACGACCCGAAGACCGGGTTCCCAGCAGGCATCTATGACCTGGGCGAGGGGCGGATCGCCGCTATGGACGACGCCGGTATCGATGTGCAGATCCTCTCGTACGCTACGCCGAGCGCAGAGCGCCTTGAGCCGTCGCTGGCGAGGGAGCTGACCAGACAGGCGAACGACACTCTGGCGGCAACGATCTCCAAGCGCCCGGACCGGTTCCTCGGATTTGCAACACTACCGATGCTCGACCCCGCGGCAGCAGCCCGCGAGCTTGAGCGCACCGTCCGCGACCTGCGCTTCGTGGGTGCGATGATAAATGGCCACGTCAACGGACGTTATCTTGACGACAAGTTCTTCTGGCCGGTGTTTGAATGCGCCGAAGCGCTCGGCGTGCCCATCTACATGCATATCCAAATTCCACCCAAACCGGTGGTCGATGCCTACTACGGCGGCTTCGCTCCCGAAGTATCTGCGTTTCTGTCAATTGCGGGAGGCGGTTGGCACATCGACAATGGCGTGCACTGTCTCCGCTTAATCCTGGGCGGCGTGTTCGACCGGTTTCCTGCGCTGCAAATCATTGTCGGCCATAACCTCGAAATATTGAGTTGGATGGCGTGGCGGACAGACTACGGATTTCCACCAAACAAGAATGGTGGGCTGAAACGGTCCATCAAAGAATATCTTCGGCAAAACTTCTACGGTGGGCTCCTTGCTGGTGAATACGTAAACCAGGAGCCTGGCGCGATGGACGAGAGCTGGAATTTGGCACACCAGGCCTATCTGAGCATGGCGAACACGATTGGCATCGACCGCGTCGTGTTCACCACGGACTGGCCATACGCCAGTATGAAAGCCGCCCGGCAATTCTTCGATCAGATGCCCATCAACGTGAATGACAAGGAGAAGATCGCGCACCTCAACGCCGAGCGCCTGCTCGGTCTCGGGAACCGGCGGGCTGCTGCTCGGCAAGCCGCGGAATAAACGAAGGCAGCCCGGCAGGGCTGATGTCAGAGATTTGCTGGCCTCGCGTCGTCGATCAGATCCGCGGAACGTATGGAGTGCGCCGCCGCACGGCCGACGATAAAGCGCCGCTAGCGAAGCCGTTCGAGGGAGAGTCTCGCAGGCAGATACTCATAGTAGGGCGCTAAGCGTCAAACCCTGAGGATGTCGACCATGGTGATGGAATTCAACACTGGCTCCGTAGTAACCCCGGCGCGATCGCCTTTGAGCAGTTGTTCGGCGTCACTTACTTCCCTTGCGACGCTGAATGGATCCGCGAAACCGACGCTCCTTTCTTATTCTATCGATCCAATTGCCCACACAATTTGGACCTTCGACGAAAGACACACCGCGCTGCTTACTTTCGACAGACGCGAGGCAGCGGAGTTGGAATTTTCGTCGCAGTCGCATCTCATTATTCTGTTGCCGGACGGCATCGCCGGCGGTTGCGAGTGGAGTAACGGCAGCCAAACCGGGATACTTTCGTCGGTGGCGCCCAATACCATTCTATTCAATCCTGCGCGAGCTTTCCTTTGGATTAGGAGAAGAACATCGAAGCCCAGTCGTATATTGCTGTTGTCCATCGACCCCGCGCTAGTGAACCGGCTCGGTGTGGGCGACGTAAATGTGGCTGACCTCCAATTTCGTCAGCAGATTGGCATTGAGGACCAGGCCACACGTCTCACGCTCGCGGCCATTAAGCAGGAGATCGAAGCGCCCGGTCTCAATAGCAGGCTATACATTGATAGCTTGCTGATGCTGCTGTTGACTCAGCTGATGCGTTGCGCTTCCAATTTTGCGGCGCCGCGTCAACCTGCCTACGTCAAGGGTGGGCTGCCGAATTGGCGGCTGAAGCGCGCTCTTGAGCTCTTGGAAACAGATCGGACTAAAACGCCGTCCCTTGCCGAGCTCGCTGGGCCGCTGCGGCTTCACCCCACATCCTTCTGCCGCGCTTTCAAGCAATCAACTGGACTGTCGCCCCACCGTTATTTGCTCGAACATCGCGTCAATCGCGCCAAGGAAATGATGAAGGAGCGGAAGCGTACATTAACCGAGATCGCGTTGGATTGCGGTTTCAGCAGCTCGAGTCAGTTCTCAATCGTGTTCAAGCGAATTACTGGCGTCTCGCCCAGGAATTACCGGCTATCCTTATAGAAACAGTCACTACGCGTCAGTGCGACGAAAATCTCAGCAATTTCGCAAAAGATTGCACTCGATACTGAGGCTTAGTGTCTTATTGAGCAGCCAAACAGCGCCACGCGACGGCAGATTGGGTCACGACGATGCCTTCACAATCAGGTGTCAGCGCAGAGGATCGATCTCATATAAGGAGGCGGGCCATGGAGAGACTTGATCCCGCCCGAACGGCTCTTCTAGTGGTGCACATGGCCAAGGGGGTGGCTGGCCCGGTGGACACCCCTTTCAACCGGCTTTTCCGGCAGCGGGCCGAAAAGACAGGGGTCATCAGGATCCAGGCACGTCTGCTGGACGGGTTCCGCAGGGCGCAGGCGAAGGTGGTCTACACCCTGGTTACCTATCAGCCGGGCTTGCCCGGGGTCAGACCGAACTCCCCGCTGTTTCGCACGCTCGTCGACAGCCCCACCCTTCTCCAGGGTACGCCCGCGGTTGAGGTCATCGACGACATTGCCCCCCGCCCCAATGAGCCGGTCGTCAGGGGACAGGCGGCCAACGGGTTCGACGGCACCGCGCTCAACACCATTCTCCGCGTGGCAGGCGTCGACACAGTCGTGCTCGTCGGTATCGCCACTGACGTCGCCGTCGAATCCACCGCGCGCGTCGCATCCGATCTGCAATACCGGACGATTGTCGTTTCCGATGCATGCCAGGCCGATAGCGATGAGGCCCACGCACGCGCGCTCGACGTGCTCCAAAAGTGGTTCAGCGAAACCCCCACCGCAGACGAGGTCCTCAGCGCCCTGAGGATAGCTACCGCCGATCCAGCTCACCGAGCCGCGTTAGCTTGAGCTGTTCGAGCAATGCACTGGGGCCCCTGCCCGGCCCCAAGCCTGGTGCCCAACTTGCGGATAGGCTGGAAAAATTGCGGCGATGGAGCGGAACTCCGAGCTGGTTGAAATTCCGATCTGGTTGAAATGTCATTACGAGTAAAGCGAAGCAATCCAAGGAGTGTGGCATGCAAACCCATCAAGATGACTACTTCGGCGCCTATCGCACCATGAAGATGACGCGAGATGCCAAGGGCGTGCTGGTTGTCGAATTTCACAGCAATGGCGGGCCGTGCACTTTCTCGGCACAACACCATACGGAGGTCGTGGATGCTTTTCACCGGATTGCGCAAGATCGAGCAAACAAGATTGTCATAATGACGGGTGCAGATGGCGACTTCATTATTGGGGTCGATTGGAGCTCTTTCGGCGATGTTTCCGATCCCGGCGTCTGGAGCCAGATTCACGACGAAGGCGCTCAGGTTTTGGAAAACATAGCCAACATACGCGTGCCTGTCATCGCGGCTATCGAAGGACGTGCGTATATCCATTCAGACTATGCGCTGCTTGCGAACGTGATCGTGGCGGCCGAGGGTTCGACCTTCCAGGATGTCGGGCATTTCGCCGTAGGCGTCGTGCCCGGCGACGGAATCTTTACGACGTGGAGTTATCGCGCTGGACCAGGACGAGCCGAGGCGTTCCTGCTCAACCCGCAGCCGCTGCCAGCTGGTACCGCATATGAATGGGGAGTCGTTGCTGAAGTCGTGCCGAACGGCAAGGCGCTCGGTCGGGCGCGGGAACTAGCCGCGCTGTACCTGAAGGCTCCGGAAGTGACGCGTCGCGACACGCGCATCCACTTCATTCAACCATTGAAGGAGCGCATTGTCCGGGAAGTTGGATATGGGCTGTCGCTTGAAGGAACATCGTCGGCCGCCCTGGCGAGATCAAGGGTGAAGAATGAAGCTGCATGATCGTCCGGCCTTGGCCGCATAGCCGCGGATTCATACTTGGTCACTTACGAAATTGCCGCTCTTTCTGTTTGAGGTGTTTGCCGCGGTGCATGAGTCCGCTGCTGGCCCATAACGTCACCGCGCGGCATTGCAGCAAACCGTCGCTTTCGGGGGCAAAGCGGACGTTGAGAGCGGACTTTGGCGCAGTTGCGGCACTTCTTTTTTTCTGCACCTAACGCATTCCTGCACCAAGTACGACCGGCGGTACTAACACTAGAAGGAGCCCTCCCCAACCCTCAGAGGCTAAAGGCTTTTCGCCAGAAGTTCTCACTCTCCATCATGGGGGCGACGGAGAATTTACGTCGGTTGAGCGGCATCATCGAGTCAGTGATGTTGCTTCGCGGCAGGCGCTGATCGTCGACAGCCTGCGACGCTCCTGTAGCACAGGATCGTCTTTTTTCAACAATCGGCCTAACTCCCGGTTGCTTTGCGGCAGGGCGCGAAAAGCGTAACTATTTGTTCACGCAACCGGCAATTCCAGGGCATTAGGAGGGGTCATGAAAAGAGTTCTTGTCGCGGCGGCGGTTGCCGCCGCCGCGTTCGCCGTAGCCTGCACGAACGTATCCGCCGCGACCGTGCAGTTTTTTAAAAAAAGCAGTGCGGTCACTTTCACCGTGCAGGTGCCCGCCGGCTGGACGGCGAGCGACGACGGCAAAGGCAATCTGTCGCTGTCCGCTCCGGGCCAACCGTTGGCGGTATCGCTGACCGTGCTCGACAACGCGACCGCGGTATCGCAGTTGTCCGTAGCCGAATTCGCCCAAGCGGTGCTCAAGCCGACCAATGCCACGGCGATCTACAAGCAAGTTCCGGCGAACATCGCCGGCGTCGATGGCACGACGTTCTTCTCCAGTTCCCAAGACGGCAACGGCGGCACCGTGGATCTCAAGCTCACGGTTCTGTTCGTCAATGGGCGGTATATCGTGATGGAAACCGTCGGCACGCCGACGGTCATGACGTCGGCGCTGGAGACGACGCTCAAATCGGTCATGAAGGGAATCTCGCTCAAAGTCGCGAAATAGCGCCGGGCGTCGCCACCGGCACTGCAAATCCCCTTCCGATCCGATGCTGCCGGAAATCTCAAAATCGCGGCAGGGGAGCCCGGTGTCGGGATCGATGTCGGCGTTCTCGACCTTGGTGCGGGCGGAGCGCCAGCCGCCCGGCGGGCGGCGCTTGAACGGGTGCGACGTCCTGGTGCCGTTTTGCGGCTCGGCAAATTGCTGCGCGCAAGAACAGGATCATGCGTTTCATGGCAGGCCCTCCTCGAGGTCCCCACACCGATGGGTCGTGGCGGAGGCTGCCGCCGGTTCGCCGTCGCGCGATTACAAATTAGCAATGGACTCGGCCGACCGTGTTCGCACATCGCATGGCTACGCGCTTTCCGTGGGCAATTACGAAAGCTAGAGTGCGAGGCGAATGCTTGCAGTCGCACAAAAGGCAAGCCGGAGGAGCGCACCATGAGACGCGGACTGGTTTTATGCTTTGTCACCGCAATCCTGCTGGCGTCGGGCATTGCCGACGCCCAACAAGCTGCCTATCCGACCCGGCAAGTGCGCATCGTCGTGCCATATCCGGCCGGCGGCCCGACCGACTTGATCGCGCGGCTGGTGGCGCAAAAGCTCGGCGAGCGGCTCGGCCAATCGTTCTTCGTGGAAAACGTGGCGGGCGCCAGCGGTGCTGTCGGCGCCGGTCAGGTCGCGCACGCGACACCGGACGGTTACACGCTCCTGGTCTCGACCAACGATTTTGCCGTCGCTTCGGTGACGAACACCAACCTGCCATACGACCCGGTGAAAAATTTCTCGCCCGTCACCCTCATCGCCACGTCGCCGCAGGTGGTGGCGGTCAATCCATCGGTGCCGGCAAAAAACATGAAAGAGCTGGTCGACCTCATCAAGGCCGCGCCGGAAAAATATAACTACGCCGCAATCGGCATCGGTTTTGGCCAACTGACCTCGGAGCGCCTGTTCAAGTTGGCGCTCAAGCTCGACGGCCTGGTCCGCGTTCCGTTCAACGGCGCGGCGCCTGCGGTCAATGCGACGCTGGCGGGCGACACCCAGATCATCTTTCTCGCGCTGCCGCCGATCGCGCCATATCTGAGCTCGGAGAAATTGCGCGCGCTCGCCGTCACCAGCCCGGAGCGGACGCCGGCCTTCCCGCAAATTCCGACACTGCGCGAAGCCGGCATTCCGGATCAGGAGGCCGACCTGATCAACGGCATGGTGGCGCCGGCAGGCACCCCGCCGGAGATAATCGCGCTCCTACAAAAAGAGATCGCCGCGATCGTGCAACTGCCCGACTTCAAGGCGACGCTGGACAAATTGAGCTTCCAGCCAGTCGGCAGCACATCGGCGGCATTTGCAAACCAGATCAAGAACGACATCGTGGTCTGGAGCAAAGTGATGAAGGACGCCAATATCCCGGTCAATTGAATTGCGTCTGACAATCGTCCCGGCACGATAACGGCGCGGCGGCCGCTGGGGACCTCCGTATCAATGTCCTAGTGCGCCGAAGCGATTGCGATGGCCGGCAAATGCACCAGTCGCGCGGCGGGCGCGACTACCAAGAGTTGCGCTAAAGGCTATGCCGACGTGCCGCCGCCCAAGAAATACCCAGTTATTTATATCTTATTTACGGAAAGATTATGCATCGTTAATACTCATATATACTATCGTTATACTCCGTTTATCGCACTACGCCGGGTGATTTTTCATAACTGCGTTGCACTTTATACACACGCCGCATTTTCAATATTAACTCATATATATCAAATACTTATGTCAAATCACTGTGGTTCCTGCGGGGCCGCGATCGGGCAAAACTGTATTCATAGTCGATGAGTCCTGCTAAATATTAACTCGTGATCAATCGCAGTTCTTCTGGGGATGGAAGGCAGCTTATTCTGCAAGATACCAAGACTAGTTACCGCTGATGCAAGCGTGTGACCGGTCTAATTCTGTGGAATGCTGTCAAACCTCATTTTGACCGGCGAGAAACGTAGTGCTACGAAAGATCGTAATTTACGATCTTTTTATGTCAGTGTCAGTCATGCCGAGGGTGGTGCTCACGTCGTCTCTGGTCCGGTGTGGCGTTTGCCCTCCCGGTACTCGCCGCGTCGATTATTTCGACACCACGTTTCCCGGGTTCTTCCTTGAAGTGAGAGCCTCGGGCGGCAAAACGTTCTATCAGCGTTATCGCGATGAGCGCGGGCGCGAGCGCCAGTTCAAGATCGGCTCGGCGCGCGTGCTGACGGTTTCGCAAGCCCGCCACAAAGCTAAAGCGGTATTGGCAAGAGCAATTCTCGGCAACGATCCGCAGCAGGAGCGCAAGGAGCTGCGGACCATGCCGACGCTGGCCGAATTCGTTCGCGACTCATACTTGCCCTTCGTGAAGAATGCGAAACGCAGCTGGCGAACCGACGAGACCGTTCTTCGCATTCACATTCTGCCGCACATCGGCAAGCTCACGCTGGATCAGATCTCGGATGAAAATGTCGCTGACCTCTTACGCCGGCTTCGTGATGCCGGTTATGCCAGCGGGACGACAAACCGGGTCCTGATACTCATCCGCTTTATCTACAATCTGGGCCGCAAATGGGGCGTGCCCGGGTGCGGCAAAAATCCGGCGACGGGACTGAAAACGGTGCCCGACGTATGTCGCGAACGCTTTCTGACAAATCAGGAAGCGCAGCGACTGCTGTCCGCCCTCGACGCCGACGAAAATCGCGTGGCGGCTTGCGCCATCAAGCTGTTGTTGCTCACCGGCGGCCGGCGCAACGAGATCACCCAGGCGAAATGGGAGTATGTGAACTGGGAGCATCGGACGCTGCTGGTCCCGATCGCCAAGTCGGGCAAGGCCCGGCTGATAAGGCTGAACTCCGCGGCGTTGGAATTGCTTCGATCCATGCCTCGGCTCCCGGACAACCCGCATATATTTCCCTCTCAGGTGACGGGACGGCCTTCGACGTCCCTGCACTTCCCATGGACGCGCATCAGGAAGAGATCCGGGCTCACCGATGTTCGGCTGCATGATTTGCGACACTCATTTGCCAGCTTTCTCGTCAACAAAGGGGTGTCGCTGTATGTGGTGCAGGGATTATTGGGGCATAGCCTGGTGCGCACGACGCAACGCTATGCGCATTTGGCCAATGATACTTTGGCCGACGCCGCCGAGGTGATACGCGGCGCTATCGCGCCTCCCGGCGAGGCGGAGATAGTTTTGGATGAGGAGCGGTTCGGCCCGCGGCCGCAAACCGAACAAACATTGTAAAACCGCCGGTCTGCAATTTTTTGAATTCAACCCCTGCGTCGCCGAAAGCCTTTTCGATTCGCAGCCGTGTCAATTGTCTCGGCCGTGTCGCGCCATCTTCGATCCGATAGATCGCACGCTGCGTCACTCCGGTTCTTTCACCAAGATCGGTTTGGCTCCAACCCAGCACGGCTCGGCCAGCGCGGAGCTGGGCGGCGAACAGCTGCCGCTCGTCTTGAGCATGACGAGACGGCAAATCTATTTTCGCGTGCTTGTTCATGAGCGGATGTCGTTCATAAGCATGTCGCCAACAAAAAATCCCCGGCGAGAGGTCCCGCCGGGGATCGTCGAATTCACACCTCGATCAAGCGATCAGGGCAGGAAGTCGCGGTGAGCGCGAACGCTGACCATCCAGTTGGTGGAGTTGGCTTCGTTCACAGTCGCGCCGCCGAAGGCGTAGGAGGCGAAGCCGGCCGGACCGATGACAGAGCCGGTTCCGGTCTGCGCGCTATGCAGGTTCTGGTACAGGACTTCCACGCCCAGGTAGAACGTCTTGGTGACGTCCCACTGAGTGCGGGAGCCGATGCCCCAAGTCTGCCAGTCGTTGTTGCAGCCCGCGCCAGCAACCGCCAGCGTACCCGCAAGCGTGTTGCCGAAGCCCGCCGCCGAGCACAGGTTCGAGTTGGCCGAGCCGGTACCCTTGCCATACGACACCGCGTAGTAGGCGCCGTACAGAGAGGTGTGCCAAGCCGGGGTACA